>Ga0265294_10001223_pt1 | contig 34934 bp, 22 predicted proteins | sample MunlanPumphouse3_FD_192504 | JGI IMG/M metagenome (GOLD analysis project Ga0265294, IMG submission 192504) | Groundwater microbial communities from a municipal landfill in Southern Ontario, Canada - Pumphouse #3 | ecosystem: Environmental > Aquatic > Deep subsurface > Groundwater | place...
ATGCTGTGGTTGTAGCCTCAAGAAAATCGTCAAGCGATAGGTGATTTAACCAATCCACAGCGTCTGCTTACATTATATAAATAAAGAAAAGAAAGGAAAATATAATGCAATTGCATTATACAAGGTGATTATTGTGATTGGTCAAAGACTTAAAGAAATACGAAAAAACAAGGGAGTGACACAGGATGAGCTCGCCGAGCTTTTAGGAGTGCAAAAATCCACTATAAACTCTTATGAAAGTGATAAGATTGATCCTGTTGATAAATCCAAAGTTATGATAGCAAAGCGTTTTAATATTTCGCTGGATTATCTTCTGGGAGTAATAGATATACCTGTACCTTATTTTAATGACAAGATGATTATTTTGCCTGACAATATTAAAGATCACCAAATGAATTTTATTAATGAGTATATCGCCTTTACAACAAAGCAATCAGATTATTAATGAACTATATCAGCGAATATGATTATAATTTAACTATTATTACAATTATAAGTGAACTTTTTCAACATTCCCTATTGACATAATAACTCGTAAATGGTATAATAATGGAAGTTATTGTTTAGTAATCATTGAATTTGCAGAGAATTTGCAGAAAGAGAGCAGGAATATGACATACAAGTTTCGACAGATATTTTATGAATATTTAAGTAAGCACAGTTTTATTTCTATGTGTTCTTGCTTTTTACATAACCATAAAGATAATTATGCTCTAACGACATGAACGCCGTCTGTAACTGCGCACATGTCGTTTTTATTATTTAGTTACCATTGATTTTGGACAAACCCCTAAGCACTTATCAGAAGTTAATCGTCGGTGGGTCGCGTTAACGGACGATAAGGATTATATAGTGATTATTAGGTAACGTGTCTTTTAATTAGGTAAAGACAGGCGAAAGGGTGAAACTATACCCTGTTTACTCCTGAAAGGAAGGTTACAATGTTATACTGGTATATATTTTTTGCATTAACCGGCCGAGAACAGCAGATCGCAAACAAGATAAATCAACATTTTGATAATGAAGCTTTTACAGCTTTTATTCCTATGTTGGAAGTATTATTTAGAAACTCGGGTAAAGTACATAAGGAAATGAAAATCATGTTTCCAGGCTATGTATTTATCGAGTCGGGATTATGCAGCGCTGAATTTTTACAACATACAAGTTATATAGTCAGAACTTCCAAAGATGTTATTAAAATTTTAAGATATGGTGATTCAGATGAAATTGCTGTCCGCGAAGTTGAACGCACATCACTGATGTGTTTATGTAATGATAATCACTGTATTGAGACTTCGGTAGGTTTTGCCGAAGGAGATAGAATTTATATAGAAAAAGGCCCTTTGGAGGGTAGAGAAAGTATGATACGAAAAATAAACAGACATAAAATGAAGGCATTAATTGATTTAGAAATTATGGGTGGATTAAGACAGGTCGCGATTGGGCTTGAAGTGTTGAAGAAAATATAAAGGCAGTATCAATAAGGGTGTAAGTTGATTGAATGTTTTATTATTATGTAAAGACAGTGTGAGCAAGGGCGATTTCGCAGTATGTCAATTAATAAGTATTCCATTTAAAATCTTAAAAGAAAGTTGTAACAATATTTTATAGAATTATATCAGGTGATAATCATGAAAAACCGTCCTTATCCGCTTAATGTTGTTCCGCAAATAAGCAATTTAAAAGAAATGGTTGAATATTGTGAAAAAACTTATAAAAATGCCACTGCTTTTCAATTTGAAAAGAACAATAAAAAAATAAAAATTAGCTTTGAACAATTCCATCAAGATATTACTACATTGGGTACTATATTATATAGTATGAGACTAAAGCAAAATAACATTGCCTTGATAGGAGAAAATTCATATGAATGGATCGTTTCTTATTTTGCTACTGTAAATGGCGGCAATATTATTGTTCCGATCAATCATGGAATATCAGAAGATGAACTTATATCCTTATTATTAGAATTAAACATATCAACAATCTTTGTTTCTGACAAATTTATGAATATTGTACAAAAAATCAAAAAATGTACTGGATTACAAACTATAATTTGTATGGAACAGGACATACCAACACTTCTATCACAAGGCGCAACTTTACTTGACCGGGGGGAACGCTCATTTATCGATTATTCTGTGCAAGAGGATGTATGTTGCACAATTCTCTATACTTCAGGGACAGCCGGAAAACCGAAAGGGGTTATGTTGTCCCATAAGAACATTGTTAGCGACACAATAGCTTCCATTAAAAATGTTTATTTTGCAGGGACAAGCATATTGGTGTTGCCGTTATATCATTCCTTTGCCTTTACAGCAAGTGTTTTATGCATTTTGATTTCGGGTAGAACCATATCAATCAATCAAAATCTAAAAAATCTAAGGAATGACTTTAACAATTATCAGCCGCAAAATTTAATCCTAGTTCCTATGATTGTAGAATCATTATATAAACAAATATGGATGCAAGCGAAAAAAAACAGGAAAGATTGTTTGTTACATTGTCTTATTATGTTAAGCAACTGTTTGCTGAAGCTTAGAATAGACTTGAGAAAGAAGTTGTTTTCCAGTATACATAATTCATTTGGAGGGAAATTGGATTTTATCATATCCGGTGGCGCGCCAATTCCAAATAAGTATGTAAAGGGATTCCGTGATTTTGGCATACAGATTTTAAACGGGTATGGGATTACAGAATGTTCGCCGGTACTTGCTGTCAACCGTAATAATTATTTCAGAGATTACAGTGTAGGTCAGGTACTTGATGGGATACATCTGAAAATTATCGATGGAGAGATACTTGTAAAAGGTGATGTTGTAACTACTGGTTATTATAATAATGTACAAGAAACGAGTTTAGCTTTTCAAGATGGTTGGTTTAATACAGGTGATTTAGGCTATTTGGACAATAATGGCTTTTTATATATTACAGGTCGTAGGAAAAACCTGATTATTTTAAGCGATGGAAAGAATGTTAGCCCTGAAGAGCTGGAGGATCATTTTTATCGTTTGGATTATGTAAAAGAAGTAATTGTGTACCAAAAAGGTGAACATATTGAAGCAGAGGTTTATATTGGCGAAGATAGATCACAATGCAATGACTCACAAATTAAGCAGGACCTCAAGATGATAAACAACCAACTGCCAAAACACAAAAACATATCAAAAGTTATTATCAGACAGACTGAATTTCCCAAGACATCTACAAAGAAAATAAGGAGAATAACGAGTAATGCAACAACAGGAAATAATGAACAAACTTGAAGAGATTATTACACCTTACATGGAAAATACATGTACGATAAATATGGATTCAGATATACTAAATGATTTATCGATTAATTCATTTGATTTCGTAAACATTATTATGGAAATTGAAAATGTGTTTGAATGTGAAATAACAAATGATGAGATGAACAATATACGCTTGGTAAAAGATATCGTCCAACACATAATCCTATCCAAAATATAACAATAAAAATACGATATTCTGTCTTCTAATTGACAAAGGGACGATTCAGGAGTCGGTATATCAAGTGTCGCTTTTGTTGTATAATTTAAAGATGGGTTTATTTGTAGAAGCTTGGTTTAATAGCACCAAAGCAAAATAATATACGCTCTATTCTGGTTGTGTACAATATGTAATGTTAAGTATAAGTCTACGAGAAAATGGAGGATTCGATAAAGATATGAATATGGATATGAATATGATTCAACAACAAACGATTTCAATTGTAAACCAATTATTGGATGTTTCGCTTCTCAGTACTAATCAAATATTTATAATTGGTTGTTCAACAAGCAGAGTAACTGGTTATAAAATCGGCAAACATTCCAGCGAACAGGTGGCCAAATGCATTTTTGAGGCTACATATCCAATCTTAAAACATAAGGGAATACATCTTGCGGTCCAATGTTGTGAACATTTAAATAGAGCTATCGTTCTTGAAGGAATAGCGGCAAAGCAATATGGATTTGAGCAGGTAAATGTTATACCAAAGATAAATGCAGGTGGAGCTTTGGCGGCTTATGCATATGAGCATATGTCTGAAGCTGTGATAGTTGAATATATTAAAGCTGACGCAGGAATGGATATTGGAGGAACTATGATTGGTATGCATTTAAAACCTGTGGTAGTTCCAATCCATTTTGAAAAGAATGAAATAGGGCAGGCTAATGTAATTTGTGCGAGAACAAGGTCGAAATATATTGGAGGTGCGAGAGCAAACTACAGGCAAGACGAGAATTAGGTGCAGTATGATGAATATTGAAAAAGTAGACCAGTTTATTAGACCATTTATTAATAACAGGAAAATTCCTGGCATGGCTGTTGCTATAGTACATGGCGACATCGTACAATTTTGTGAATATGGGTGCGTAGATAAAAAAAGCAACGAAAAGGTGAATGATTTAACCCTATTTGAAATTGGGTCCATGAGCAAAGCATTTACTGCATTGGGAATTTTATGGTTGGAGAATAAAGGAACGATATCTTGTAATGATAATGTAAAACAGTATATACCTTGGTTTGAACCTTACTTCATAATAGATAAAAAGCGTATGGTTCGGGATATTAAAATTTTTGATTTATTATACCATACAAGTGGAATACCCTTTCAAACACTATTTAATATACCTTGTTATAATAATGGGAAAGCATTACACGACAATATTTGGCGTATGCGTAATATTAAATTGGTGGCAGAACCTGGTGTGATGTATCATTATTCTTCAAATAATTATAATATACTGGCTTATATCATTGAACAAGTAACTCAAGAATCATATGAATCATATATTCAAGAAACCATTTTACATCCTTTGGGCCTGTTTCATACTTACTTATCCAGAGAGGAAGCATTAAAGCGAGGAACCCTGTCATGCGGACATAAATTATCGTTTTTAAGACAGAGATCATATAATGCACCATTTATTAGAGGAAATCTTGCAGGCGGTTATATTATGTCATGTATACATGATATGGGCAGATGGCTCCGAATTCAAATGGGAATTGAAGATATCGGAGAAGAATATAAAACTCTAATAAATAAATCACATGAAGGAAAATACGACCTTAAAGAAAACCCAGGTTATAAAATTGCAGCTGGTTGGCACATTAACAATGATACAGATGTTATACAATATATGGGAAGCAATCCGAATTTTTCATCAAAGACCATTTTTAGCCCTTCAAAAAAGTGGGGAATTTGTGTTTTGGCAAATGCAAATAGTTCTTTAACTTATTATCTCGCAGATAATATTTTGAAATGCAGCAAGCCGAAATTAATTTCGCCATACCGTGCTGATGTTTATCAGAGAACAGATTTATTTTTCACAATACTTTGCGGAATCAATACTATAAGCGCAATACTGGTAATACCGGGTTTACTTTTGGAAAAGCCAAATGGAATTTTCGGTAATGAGTTAACCTATTTAAGTTTATTTGTCTTTTGGTCACTTCTAACGCTGGTGACGCCATATTTTATGAAAAAGACATTTAGATGGAAAGCATTCTATATTTGGAGTTCCCCTGCGATTTTAATGGCGTATACCTTGGGAATTATTACTATGCTCGCATCATTCATAATATGTATGTTATTATCTATTTAGAAACTGTAAAGAATGATTAAGATTATAAAGTTATGGAGTGAAAATAAATGGAGATTAAGCGATATAAACATGACGCTACATATTCCTATACATTGGGAATGGCCCTTACAATTGAATTGATCACACACAAAAAAAGCCTTATACGGAAAATATATGTTCACCCAAATTATGTGGTAAAAGATAATACACATAATATTTTTAATATTTGTGACGAAGCACAATTGCCTTATGAAATTAGCCAGAAAATTTTTAATTGTTTATCAACGAAAGATAATGTTTACGTGATCGGTGTTTTTGACAAACTTGATGCGAATGTAGAACCTGAAAGGCCACATGTTGTTTTAGTTAACCCTAGTGATTCAGGAAACTTGGGGACAATTATACGTACAGGGTTAGGATTTGGATTCAAGGATTATGTCATTATCAGACCTGGTGTTGATATATACGATCCAAAAACAATCCGCTCTTCAATGGGCGCGTTTTTTCATGTTCGATTCTCATATTATGATTTGTTTGAACAGTATAGGCAAGAATTTTCAGATCATCAAATATATTTATTTATGCTGGATGGAAAAATCAATTTAAAGGACATTAAAGAAAGACCTCGGCAAATCCCGTTTTCCCTCGTTTTTGGCAATGAGGGCTCGGGGCTTCCTGATATCTTTCATAATTATGGGGACAGCATATATATTGCACATAATAATGAGATTGATTCCCTTAATTTATCTGTTGCTTTTGGCATTGCTGCCAATGCGTTTGCGGAATAATTACATTTTATGAGGACTACTTATGAATGATAACTGGGTTGATTGTATAACAGAGAAGCAAATTGCTCTTTTACCAGAGGTAAAAAAGTTTCTTATTTACCTAAATAAATGGTATTTTGAACTTCACATCCTAGACAATAAGTTAGAAGTAAAAGAGCAACCGTTATTTTTGAATCAAGTCTTGCAGGATTGTTACAATATCCGCGTATGCAATTTAAATACAATTTGCAAAGATTGTTTGGTTCCAGTAGATATTTATTATTTACCATATTGTTTTAATTACTATCAAAAAAAGCATATGCTTCATTATATTATTGTGAAAGAAATAGGCCATAATACTTTCCAAATATTTGACGATAATCCAGCGTATACGGATTCATTGGGGAGATTCGAATTAGAGAGAGCATATGTTGAGACTTTTACGCTTGTAAAACAGCAACTACCGATTATCAGGTACGATAAGAGTACATACAGGTCGTTAAGCCTACATGATGAACTATGTATATTTTTGGAACAAATAAAAGGTGTACATCAGGATACCTCGAGTTTTTTACAGGAAATATTTGCGATAAACGATAAAGATTTTAGAGCATCACTCATATCTGACTTTGCAATGATCTCGAAAAAATATCTTGCATGGGTAAATGCCATATTACACATATATGAGCTTATAAAACTTAATAACTTATCTGATTATGCGACTGAATGTTTCGACTATTTTCAAAAATGGAATGTTATATTTAGTTTAAATACAAAATGGTTAATATTAAAAAAAGAGAGCTTTTTGGAAAGAACTAAAAATTTGTTGCCGGAAATCATGCCGCTTAATACATGGATGAACCGATTTATCATAGAAAGTAAAGATATACTTTACGATTATGTCAAAAGGATGGGATCATGAATACGCCTCGATATGAATTTAGTGAGACTCAATTAAAGAATAATTATTATCAATTTAAAAATACCATTCCTGATGTGAGTATTTTTTATTCCGTTAAATGTAACGCTAGCAAGTTTGTTCTGCAGGTATTAAGTTCGCTTGAAAGCGGTTTTGAAATTTCCAGTTGTCTTGAGTTTGATAAGTTGTGCCTTCTTGGTGTACCTTCTGAAAGAATAATATGTGGTTTACCAGTAAAACCTGAATCTTTGATTACATATCTTTTTGAGAGAGGTATACAGTATTTTGTATTTGACGATATGCAAGAGTACGCAAAATTGTGTAAAATAGCACCTCAAGTAAAAAAAATTCTGAGATTGTATGTAAAAGATATTGGACAACATTGCATTGAATATGGTATGCAATACAATGTTGTTCTGTCAAATTTAATGCAATTACAGAATATAGATGGCTTATCTTTTCATATTAGTGAAAATACAAATATCGACATTATGCTTCGGGTACTTGATCGCATAGAATTGATTCTAAAAAATATGCCGAAAAAAGATTCAAGGTTTATATTAAATATTGGAGGAAGCTATGAACTTAGGGAAGATCTTCGCATATACTACGAACAATTAAATCAACGTTTAGCACGCTTAAAGAAGCTGTATGGTTTGGAAATATATGCAGAGCCGGGCGCTTCTATTGTGAATACAGCTGGAAAAGTAATAAGTCAAGTAGTCTTGACAAAGGTTCAGGATGGTTTTACTGATGTTTATCTTGATGCGGGGATTCCCATCGGCGTTATGAGACCTCCTGGGACTATAAAGATTATAAATCATAATCGTTGCATGAAGAAAAGTAAATATTATCGATTTTTTGATATTACCAGCCTTCATCGCTTACTATTTCAGAAAAAACTTAAATGGGAAATTAAGGAGGGTGATTTTGTAGAATTGGGGGATTATGGAGCATACACCTTATGTTATCGCAATGATTTTCATTGTTGGGAGAGCCCTGAAGAAATTTTAACTATTTAAATTGCATGCTATAAGGAGAAAATATATGGATATTAACACAATCATTGAGAAAGAAAGTATTCCCCGGTTAAGTTTACCTGGTATAGATTTGAAAGATACGATTTCTTTTCAAAACAGTTTATCCAGCGGGGTAAATAAATTATCAATACCACAGTTGTACCACCATCAATTTGGGAACAGCATAATTGACTGGAAAACAATCCATAACTATACCAGTACCACAGGCTCTCCACTCCTGGTGGAGGCAATAAAAATATACGAAAAAATTAGCACATTGGGGGAAAGTATAAAAAACAATTCAAGTCTTGAATATATATGTATCACAACAGGAGCATCAGCTGCCATCGCTTTTTTTTTAGGTATTTTACCCTTAGATTTTCATCACAGAATGTGTTGTTATTAGGGCATAATTACTATCTATTTTATGAATGCATGACCAGGAATGAAATTGGTTATCATTCACTAATTTCATCGAAAAAAAACCGAGTTGCACCCACTGTGGATGAAATAATTGATGAAATCAATCAGCATTCATATAAACTAATTGTTTTAACGATGCCATTTAATCCTTCGGGGGAAATATATACTGAATCAGAGATGCGTATACTTATTCGGGTACTTAGACAGAAGAAGATATTACTGTTATATGATAAGTGTCAAATGGAAGAATTCGCAGATGTTTTTACATATGTTAATGTAAATGCAATTGCTTACGAAGAAAATTATTTGGATTCATTGATCTTGATCAATAGTTTCTCAAAGACAAGAAGCCTTGCTGGTGCAAGGATCGGGTACATTTGTGCAGATAAGGAAATAATTGACTTTATCAGTCACGAAAATGAATATTACTACTTTAACCACCCGCAGATTTATATCGCACCACTGGTGCTAGATCAATTATGTAAATCAATACACACTGTATTACGCGAACAATGTGATATCAGTGTGAAAAAATTAATTAAAATATATCGAAATTTCATTATATTAACAAGCGGTTATGAATATTATGATCAAAATTTCAAACCATTCTTTCAAGAAACCAAAATAATGGACACGTACGAGCAACTAAAACTGGATATTAAAACTAACTATGAAACGATTTATAAGAATTACCAGTATGCAAAGCAGGTTTTAGGGGAAAGCATAGAGGCCATAACCGAGTTGCAAGGTGGCTTTAATTTTTATATAAAATTTAAGGATACATCAAGTAAGACCCAACTGGAATTTTGCGCATCCCTCTCTAAGTATATAAAGGCAATTATTCTGCCAGAGTCTTTTTATAATGGTTCGAAAATTAATCATTCAGACCAATCCTTTTGGATTCGTATTACCTGTGCTTACGATGCATCGATTTTCTGTCATTACATTGATAAAATTAAAATTTTTATATCGAATAGAGGTGGCACTGATAATGAATAGGGATACACTGGAAAAGCGCGTCAAGGAATTAATGGTAGATAAGACAAAAGTAGAAAAAATTAGTCAAATTGATAACACAGCGCCAATATCGGAATACTTTAACTCCATATCCTATATCCAATTTGTTATTGCGGTAGAAGATGAATTTGATTTGGATTTTGAAGATGAAATTTTAGATGCTGCCAATTTTAAAAATTTAAATGATGTAATTAATATTTTATTGGATATTATTCAAAAGAATGATTTGGAACAATAAAGGAGTATATAGTGTGCAAAAACTAGATTTTGAAGTGAAAATGACAGAATTATGTGATTGTATGATGGCGTCATTGGTAAATGCGGCAATATATTTTGAGCGCAATTATGAATATTTATTTAAACCAATCTGGGTTTTTGGATACAGTAATTCTAAAAACACTGATGAACCTTTTTGGAAACGGCTGAATACACCATTAATGGAACATCCGCACGATCAGCTGAAAAAGTATCATGGAATTGACCTGATATGCAATAAGGGAGTATCGTACAATAAGTTTTTAGATGATGTAAAAAATCAAATTGCAATAAAAAAACCTGTTCCAATAGAATTTGATGCGTTTCATTGCCCATGGGCTGGTGTTTATCATAAGGCATACTTATTGCATTATTCACTAGTTGTGGGTTATAACAACGCATGTGATATTTTATACTGCGTTGATCCCTATGTTACAAACAAGACAGTTGAGTTTCCAATTGCTGAGCTTGAAAAAGGGTTCCATTATCATTACATTTTTGAACTTACCGAGCCAGAAATGGGAACTGAGAATTGGAAAGCAGATATTCGAAATTTGCTTCAATATAAGCAAATCGGTGAGGGCGGAATAAACTCCTATGATATGATCCGATTGTTAGCAAGAGATATTTATCATACAACTTCTTTTCTTGAGGAAATGAAGAAACAAAACGATTTTTATACATATGAATTGTTTTATCAGCTAAAGTATATGACACACAGCAGATTAAATTACGGCATGTTTTTACGTTATATTATGAATAAAGAACATGTATTTGAAATAGAGCCTTTTATTCAGGACTTTAACAAAACAAGTGCTTTATGGAGGCAGGTATGGTTGAAATTTACAAAAATAACCTATCTGAATAATTATGAAAAAGCACCTACAATTATTGATAGCATTTATCATTTGATGATGCAAATTGCAGATTTGGAAGAAAATATGGCGAATGCTTTGCTTATCATCACACAATAAAAAATGATGCGATGCATTAAATCCAACATCAACTAAAAATATATTAACGGTAGGGTAGAAACATGAAGATTGCTTTATTTTTTGTATATACTGGCGATATGGCAGTAAGCATGGAGGACATTGGATTTTCTATGATTTCCGCTGTAATGCGCGAGAAGGGACACGAGGTAAAAGAAATATTTTCTAATGAAAGCAATATTGATTATGATGATATTATTCAATATAAACCTGACATAATTGCATTTTCGGTATATACAATGTCAAAGGAGGCTGCTTATCGTGTAATTGACTTATTAGTAAAAAAATTGCCGGATGTAAAAGTTATTATGGGGGGCGTGCATGCTACGAGCAATGATATCCATGTGCTAGAGGAAAATTCACATATTGACTTTGCAGTACGCGGAGAAGGGGAAGTAACGATTGCTGAATTACTAGCTTGCATTGAGAAAATAGGTGATTATCATTCTATTAAAGGATTGACTTTTCGGGAAAATGGTAGGATATATCAAAATGAAGATAGAAAACCCATACAAAATCTAGATAAGCTACCCTATGCTTCTAGAGAAACTTTAAAACAGAACAATTTACAAGTGGCGTTGATATCTACTTCTCGAGGCTGTAATTCAAGATGCTCATTTTGTTCTTCTCAGTTGTTTTGGAAAAAATGGCGCGGTCGATCCATACAGAACTGCCTTAATGAAATTGAACATATTTACTATAAATATAATGTATCGATTTTTAATTTTATTGACAGCAGCTTTGAAGATCCATATATTGATTTGCGCAGAGTGAAAGAAATTGCACAGGGAATTTTGGATAGGAATCTTCATATCTCTTATTTTATTGATGCAAGAGCTGAAATTCATCGTAAACTGGATCATGAAACGATGTTGTTATTAAAAGAGAGTGGATTGATTGCAGCATGTATCGGAATAGAAGCAGGTAATGAACAAGATCTGAAACTTTATAATAAAATTGCCAATATTGAAGATAATCATAAAGTAATACAGTTGTTCCGATCTTATGATATTAGTATTTCGCCGGGATTTATTAACTTTAATCCATACAGCAATTTGAATAAACTTCAGCAAAATATTGATTTTCTCAAAAAATACGACAACTCCATACGCTTTTTTAGTTTTTTGTCTGCTTACAAGGGGACAAGTCTATATAATAAAATTCGTGATGATGGCCTTTTATTATCAGAGAATGAAGAGGATCATACATTTGGGTATCGGTTTATAGATGAAACAGCTATGAAACTTGCACAATATTTTTATAAGTACAAATTTGAATTGAACTCGGACAAAATACAATATTTTAGTCAAATGGATTTTTACTATGAAATTTTTCCTCACATGCTAGGTTACTATAAACGAGAATTATCTGTCTATCAGAACGCTGAAGCGATGGAGTTTCTTAAGAATTGCCAAGACCATTACAACGAGATACGAAAGAGTTTTGATATATGCTGTGCAAAATGGATCGATTCTATTTTAACTTCGGCAACGGATAAATATGATGAAAAGTTATTCAACCAACTGAAAGATAAGTATATGCATGAGAACTTTTTCAAATCAACTGTAGAACAATTTAATAACAATAAAAATACTTTATATCTCCAGTTAAGTAGGTTGGGATATTGGCAGATGTTAAAAAATTTTTAATATGAAGGTAAAAGTAAATGAAGATAAAAAAAGAAAATGTTCAATCAATCCATAAACTTACCTCCATGCAACAAGGTATGATGCTAATTTATTTATCTAATCCTTTGGATACAACTTATTTTGAACAAATATGTTTAAAAATCAATGGACTATATAAAGAAGAAATAATCAAAAATACGTGGATGCATATTGTCGATCAGTATGATATCCTGCGTACAGTATTTAGATGGAATGGCCTTGAAGAACCAATCCAAATTATCTTACATAACAACGAACCTGAGATTCACTTTTATCGTCTGCAAAATGATAATAACATAGAGCCTTTTCTATTAAAAATATTAGGAGAAGATTTACACGAAGGCATGGATTTGGAAAAAGTGCCCTTCCGCGTAACTGTTGTGAGAGAAAGTAAAGATATATACTATATGCTGATTTCGCACCACCACATATTGTATGATGGTTGGAGTAACAGCCTGCTTATCAATAATTTTTATGATATATATAGTGCGTTAATAAATGACAAAGAAATTACAGTATCCAATCAAACAGATACTTCTATTTATTTTGATTATCTTAAAAACTATTCCACTGAAAATTCAAATGCACATTGGAAAGATTATTTGAAAAATTACCATGCATTCTCTCTGACAAAAAAATTGTCAGAAGATGTAGAAATCAGTGTGAATATCGAAAAGAAACTATTCGAAAAAGATGAATCTGAAACGATAAAGCGTTTTTGTAAGGATAATGGTATAACACCGGCTGCACTTTTGTTTGCGGTGCTTGGGCTTTGCCTACAGAAAAGTTTGAACTGTGCTGATATTATGATTGGTACAACGGTTTCCGGCCGTAATTTGCCGATAAGAGCTATTGATCAAATGGTAGGTCTTTTTATTCAAACAATTCCACTTCGTTTTCAGAACTATACAGAGAAATCGCTTTTAGATTTTGTGAGGCAGGTAAATATAGATATTATTAACTCATCCGGCAATGAAATCTATTCAATTGCGGATATAAAACGCCATCTTGGAGTACCTGTTGAAAAAGAATTATTTGAAGTAATTGCAGTCGCTGAAAACTACCCAATAGATACACGGAAACTGTCTTCTCAAGAGGATTTTCAAATTCAATACCATATGAGTTATGACAAGAAGTCTGCTGCTCCGTTATGTGTGGAGTTCCGTTTGCTTGAAGATATTGAGGTATATTTTAAATATAAAAAAAATATAGTTTCCGGTACGATAATTGCAGATATTTTGTCTTCTTATCCTGAAATTTTGCAACAAATATTACGGTACCCATATGGAAGTGTCAACAAACTTATCGCGATTGGGAACGCAGATGTAGAGCTCAATTCAACCGGAATATGCATGTCTCAACAAGTCGCAGTACGGGTAAAAGACAATGAAACAATAAACAGATTAAAAGTTATCTGGGCAGATATCTTAGAAATTCCTATGGAAACAATATCTGATGATGCGAATTTTTTTGATTTAGGTGGACACTCATTAAAGCTAACATATCTAATTTTACGCCTTCAAAAGGAATTTGAAGTTGGCCCAATCAAAGTCTCTTATATTTATAAGATACCAACCATCAAACTTATGGCAGATTTTGTTTGTTTACAAAAGCAGAAACACATTCCAATCCCAAAACAGCCGTTGAAAGCATATTATAAGGTGTCCCCTGCGCAAAAAAGTTTCTATATGTTTCAGAAGCTATATCCAATAAGCGTGCATTATAATATGATAAGTGCCTATGTGATTAATGGCTTTTTAGAAATGGACAAGCTGGAAAACGCACTGGAGTTGCTGCTTGACAAACACGAAAGTTTAAGGACTACTTTTCTTACAGAAGATGGAGAAGTTTTTCAGCGTATTCATAAATATATTGAAACGCCGCTGTTTTATCTTTCATCAGAAGGAAAAAAAGAAGACAAAATTATTCAGGATTTCATTGCACCATTTGATTTATCTACTGCGCCTTTACTAAAAGTTGGCGTTGCACAAATTGACTCAGATCGGTCTATGTTAGTATTTCAATTACATCATATTATTTCGGATGGAATATCCAATCAAATTCTAATTCAAGACTTAGTTGACGCTTATAGTGGAAGTTTCGGCAAGGAGCAAAGTATAACATATAAGGACTTTTCTGTGTGGAAATCTTTACATGATAGGTCAAAGCAAAAACAATACTGGGAAGGCCGCTTGCAAGATAATGTGTTTCAAACAAACATTATCCCGTCATGCACCAACAACGGACAGCAAGGCTGGCAAGGCAGAACAATTCATTTTGAATTAGATAAGTGTAAACATAAGGAATTGAAAGACCTCACCATGCGTGAAAATGTCTCTTTGTATTCCCTGTTGCTTTCCTGTTGGGTAATTTTGTTACACAAGCTTTCGAATCAGACGTATATTACCACCGGTACGGTTACGTCTGGTAGAACACATCCTGATATTGAGGAAACGGTTGGCTTGTTTATTAGTTCTTTGCCATTTTCAGTTAAAATATCCGACGATCAAAGTTTTCATGAATTCTTATTGAATGTACACGAGATGTTTATAAATGATATGGATAATCAGGATTATGAACTGGGCGAAATAGTAAACGACTTGCATTTGAACAGGAACCCGAATGAAAATCCGTTATTTAACACCATGTTTGTTTTGCAAAATATGAAACAAACTGAATTTAAACTGCCAGGTCTGTCTATTAAAGAGTTTACTAGTTTTCAGAAATACACAAAATATGATCTAACTTTGTTTGTTACACCTGAACAGGATGTATTACTGTTTGATATGGAATTTCGAGTAGACTTATTTAATGAGTCGCTCGTTAGGTTATTTTCGCAATACTATGTAGCTATATTAGATAAAGTTATTGGTGACACAGAATTACCGTTACACGACATTTCAATTCTATTGCCAGAACAGAAACAGTATATTTTACATGAATGGAATTCTCCTGTATCAAAACTAGAAGACAAAACCGTACAGGCATTATTTAAAAATCAAGTTCTTTTGAATCCAGGAAAAATTGCAGTTGTTGATGGTAACAACAGATTCACATACGCAGAACTAAATATTTTAGCCAATAAGATTGCATATTTTCTTCGCACTCATAATGTGAAGCAGGGAGATACAGTTGCTGTTTACATGGATAATTCAGTAACATTGATAGCCGGGTTATTGGGTATTTTAAAAATTGGTGCAGTATATTTGCCAGTTGATATTGAAACGCCAAGTAAAAGACTGTCCTATATTTTGGAGGACAGCGGATGTCAGCATATATTGGTCCTTGGTGATAGAGTTTCTCCTATAGAAGGACTGAGTACAATTAATGTTTGGAATATTAAGAAATTGATGGACATGGATGAAAATGTTGAAGATATATTGGTAGGATCAGCAGATGATACGATGTATATAATTTACACATCCGGAACAACCGGGGTGCCAAAAGGCTGTTTAGTCCAGCAAAAGAGTGTTGTGAATTATTTGGAATGGGCTATATCCCAATATTATAAGACAGATGAAGCTTCAACCTTTGCATTCTTTTCCTCCCCGGCGTTTGACCTTTCTGTTACATCTTTATTCTCTCCATTAATTTGTGGGCAGACTATCGCAATTTATAGAAGAAAACTGGATGCACTGTATCAGGTGTTATCGGATAATCTTTGCAATATTATCAAAGTGACACCAACACAGCTTAGGCTAATTGTAAGCAAGAATTGCAGTGCGAGCAAGATTAAAACAATCATTCTTGGAGGGGAACAGTTTACTGTAGAGTTGGCTGAAAAAGCGACAAAAGCATTTGGCGCGGATATTAGACTCTATAATGAATACGGACCAACTGAGGCGACAGTTGGATGTATGATTCACCAGTATGATCCAAAAATTGATACAGGACATGCTGTTTCAATCGGTGTACCAGCAGCTAATATGCAAATATACGTGCTTGATGGTAATATGGAGATTTGTCCTGTCGGTGTAAAGGGTGAAATATTTATAGCCGGTATCGGAATATCGCCAGGATATCTTAAACAACCTGAATTAAGCCAATGCGTTTTTATTGAACATGCATTTGAAGGGGAAACGCCGCAACGACTATATAAAACAGGCGATGTAGGCATTCTTTCGGAAAATGGCTTGTTGTACTATTCTGGGCGATTAGACGGGCAGATTAAAATCCATGGATATCGCATTGAGACAGAAGAGGTACAAAAAGCCATTTTGCAGGTTGAAAAAATCACGGATGTTTTTGTTCTTACTGAGCAGGGAAAATCTGGTGACCAGTTCCTATCCGCGTATTATGTATCAAAAGGAACTACAGATGTTCAGGAAATAAAAAGCTCGCTTGCAGAAATGTTGCCGCACTATATGATACCTGATTATTTTTACCAAGTTGATATAATACCAACGACACTGTCCGGGAAAATTGATACAAAGCAGTTATTGTCTTTTAAAACAAACAAGAAGTCAAAGAAAAACAGGCAGAAAACAACATCTGGTACAATTGCTTTTTTACATCGGCTGTGGATGGAATATCTTGATGTTGAAGAAGTGGAACTGGATGACAATTTTTTTGATGTTGGAGGAAATTCTTACATTCTCTTGAAAATGCACGAAGAACTTTCAGAAGCGTATCCGCAAGTGGAAATAACAGACTTTTTTAAATATCCAACCATTCAAAGTTTTGCGCAGTTTATTGACAGGAATAATGTAGGTAGTTCAAATATAACAGCAGCGGAAGTGCAAACCACAGCAGAACGGTCTGATTCAATAGCTGTGATTGGGATAGGTTTGCACTTACATGATGCAAAATCATTATGGGAACTAAAAGATGTTTTCGCTAATAAGACAGATTGTGTACGCGATCTTCCAACTAATAGAAAAAACGACTTGGTACAATATCTTTCTTATCTGGGGATCCAGGAAGAGTCCTATGAAATTTCAGAGGCAGCATTTTTGGATCGAATTGATACATTTGACTACAAATTTTTCAAGATAACTAAAAGTGAAGCTGAATTAACCGACCCATATCATCGAATCCTTTTGGAAACAGCGCATCATGCTTTTGAAGATAGCGGATACAAGAAGGAAGATATACAGGGAAGTAACACAGGTGTATATATTGGGCAACCCCATTCTACTAATTATTACGATAAAATCAAACGAATAAAACCCGAAATGGCCGTTGTTGCAGGACCTGGGAACGTGGATTCTATCATGGCGGGACGAATCGCATATTATTATGATTTAAAAGGTCCTAGTATGATGGTGAATACAGCTTGCTCTTCATCCTTGTCAGCGCTATACCTTGCCTGTCAGGCAATCCGGTCCGGAGAAATCGAGATGGGTCTGGTAGGTGGTGTCAACATCATTACTGACCCCTCCTCGAACTATAATGCCCCTATTCCTGATATTGTATCTTCTACAGCACGTGCGCGCACCTTTAGTGAGGATTCTGACGGAACAGGACGGGGTGAAGGATGCATTTTCATACTTGTAAAACAATATGATAAAGCGGTACAAGATCATGATAATATTTATGCAGTTATAAAAGGTTCTGAGCTGAATAATGATGGCAAGTCCATCGGAATCACGGCACCCAATGTAAATATGCAAGAAAAAGCAGTGCAAAATGCGCTGGAAAGAGCCGGTATTAGCCCAGAAGAAATCGGATATGTAGAAACTCATGGTACAGGAACGAAGTTGGGAGACCCTATTGAATTGGCTGCATTGACCAATGTGTTCAGACGTTTTACAGATAAAAAACAGTTCTGTGCATTAGGTGCTGCCAAAACAAATTACGGACATTTAGATTCTTCTGCTGGCTTACTTGGCTTTGTAAAAGCAGTTGCCTGTTTGCGGTATAAAATCATATTGCCGAATATAAATATGACATATCCGAACAACAAAATTGACTTTATGCGTTCTCCATTCTATTTGCCGAATGAAGCGCAAGTTTGGGATGTTGAACAAGGGCATTCACGTTATGCTTGTGTCAGCGCTTTTGGATTAAGCGGGACAAACTGTCACATGGTACTGCAGGAATATGTAACTGAGAATAAAACAAACAATAATGCAGAGCTCTATCTGTTTGTTATCTCAGCAAAGAGCGAATCTTCGTTGCAAAACAATATTAAGGAGTATTTGAAATTTATCCAGACATATCCTGAGAACAATTTGCAGAACATCTGTTATACGCTGCAAATTGCGCGGAATCATTACAGGTATCGCATTGCAATCGTATGTCGCGATATTGATGACCTTGCTGCAAAGCTTATACGGCTGAAGGAGGGTCTTGTTTCTGATTCTGAAATAGGAATCTACTGTAATCATGGAGTTTGTAAAGATGAACCAGTACAAGAAGAATTCTGTGAAATACCAATAACGAAACTAGAGACAAATACAATTAAGCATATTGCAGAAACATATATGAATGTGACAAAGATTGATTGGAATACATTCTATAAAAATGCAGATGTTCAAAAAGAACATTTACCTGCATATGCATTTGATCCTCTTCGCTGCTGGATTGATCCACCAGTACATGAAAGCCAAAAAGAAATATTAAAAACATCGTTGTTGCCGCAGATGGAAGGAGACAGGAAAATGGAACAGCCCAATCAAAACCTTAAAAACCAAATACTGCAAGGCTTAATGCAATTTGTAGCCGGTATGTTTGATGAAGATGTCGAAACTATTAATAAAAATTCTAACTTTTTTGAACTTGGGATCGATTCGATATCCATTATTCAGTTAAAGAATTATTTAAAGACGACATATAAAATGGATGTGTCAACGGATGTTTTATTCCACGAATGGAGCACACTAGAATCACTAGCACAACACATAGCGGAGATGTTTATGCAACCTAAAGGAGATATTTCCCCAATAGAGTCTGAAAGCAAAACGGACCAGAATGTATATTCTGAACCTTCGCAATCCCTAGCTGGCAGAGAATTAATAATGGATGCATTTTCCGAGGATTCAATAGAGACATTGTTTGCAAAACAATTGGAAATAATGGCTGGCCAATTAGAAATTCTTAAACGGTGTGGGCAAACAAAACATGCATCAGAGATGAATCAATGCATGCATCTTCCCACGGATACTTTAGCGCAGAAACAAAAGACTGATACTTTATCCAAGGGGTCAGAGCAAATTCTTGAGAATCAGCATAACCATGCAATGAAACAGGGTGTCCTGAATGAAAAACAACATGCTTTCTTACAGCAACTGGTTGAAAGGTATACCGCCAGAACCGTCGCATCCAAGAATCTTGCACAAAAACAAAAGAAACAGTGGGCAAACGGCCGGTTTGCAATGGGATATAGCAAACCCTGGAAAGAAATGATCTATCCTATCTACGCAGCACAGGGAGAGGGTGCAAAGATATGGGATGAAGACGGGAATGAATACATTGACTTCGCTATGGGCTTCGGAGTACATCTTTACGGGCACCATCCCCCCGTTATCACAAACGCTATTAAACAACAAATAGATCAAGGAGTGTATTTAGGACCGTTAAATAAACAGGCTGGGGAGGTAGCTAATTTAATTTGTGAATTAACCGGCGTTGAGCGAGTTGCCTTCTGCAATTCAGGTACGGAAGCGGTCATGAACTTAATGCGAATTGCACGGGCTACATCAAACAAGAATAAAATTGCAATTTTTTCAGGGGCATTTCATGGGACATTTGATGGCGTTTATATGATGGCGGATTTGAAACAATCAGAGAAACCGATTCCGTTTTCTTTGGGCACACCGCAGGCAATGGCAAATGATATAATAATATTACCATATGGAGAGGAAAGTGCTTTTGAAATCCTTTCTGCTTACAAAAACGAACTTGCAGCGGTGCTGGTAGAACCGGTTCAGAGCAGAGCACCCGAATTGCAACCAGTGGCATTTCTACACAATCTACGCGATTTTACTTCTGCAAATGATATTGCTTTAATTTTTGATGAAATTATTACCGGTTTCCGTGTGCATCCTGGAGGTGCCCAGGCGTACTTTGGCGTAAAAGCGGATATGGTCGCGTATGGCAAGGTGCTAGGGGGTGGTATGCCAATCGGCGTTTTTGCAGGCGACAAAAAGTATATGGATAAAGTCGATGGAGGTTATTGGCAGTTCGGAGATGATTCTGGACCCTATACTTATGTGGCACAGACTGGTGGAACATTTCGTGGGCATGCTCTGACGATGGCTAGCGCAAAAGCAGTCCTTACTCATCTGCGTGATAATGGTCCTGGACTTCAAAGCCAGCTAAACGAAAAAACCAAGCAGATGGCAGAATATTTAAATAAATTTTTTATTGATTCACAAATACCAGTCTGGATTGCTTATTTTGGGTCTTTGTTCATCTTCAAGTCAGAAGATATGACATTACTTCGATTCTTGTTTTATATGTTAATTGAAAAAGGCATATACCTGTGGGAAGGAGGCACTTGTTTTGTATCGTTTGCCCACAGCAATGCAGATATATGCAAGTTTGCAATTGCTGTACAGGAAGTGTTTATCGAACTGGGGCAGGAAGCAGGATATACCTTCAACATTTCTCACCATATTTTAAAAGAAAAGGACATACAAAACACTGCTTTTTCAATTCAGACAAAAAGCAATATGGAACGCTGCTTGGCTCTTGTTGAAAATGAGGAAGATTATAAGAAAATATATCGGATGTTTTCTGAAAGGGAGAATATAAAGTATATTTTACCTGTAACTGCTATGCAAAATCGGATTATCTCACAAAATATCATCTACAAAGCTACCCATCAGGATATTGCGATACTAAAATATACTATTAAAGGTGTTTTAGAAATTGATTGTCTTCAACAGGCGTGGAATCATATCCTGAATATCCACCCAATATTTAAAACAAGTTTTATCTGGAGAAAACTTAAAACACCTGTTCAAGTTATATACGAAGAGATGCATATACCTTTTTCATTTATTGATATATCCGATCAGAAAAATCAGAATATGCACATTCAAAAAATATATGACAAGGAAAGTCAGGACTCTTTTGATAATAGCATGCCACCCTTAATTAAGATAATTGTAGTAAAGCTGAGCGAAAACCAGTGGAAATTAATTGTAAAATACCAAAATTCGCTGTTTGACGGATGGAGCGCTGGCGTTGTATTTAGTGACTTGTTTTCCAACTATCGCGCACTGGTTGAAGGAAAATATGTTGATGAAAGCCAAGAATATGTATTATTGCCCTATATGGAATGGATGAAAAAACAGAATTGTGAACAGGCGAAAAATTTCTGGAAATCAGCTTTAAGCGGAATTGATTGCTTTAATATTTCAAAAACATCTTATGAGATGTCGACTTGCTTTGCTGAAGGCTTATATGAAATTTCCTTGCGCCCAGAAGAAATTGCTTCTATACAATCTTATGCAAAAACATATAGCCTAACACTTAATACCGTGTTCCAGGGGGCATGGGGAATATATCATAGTAGAACAATGAAGTCTGATGATTTGCTAATTGCTGCGGTTACTTCTGGACGGCCAGAAGTAATGGAGAGCGCTGAACGAATTGCGGGGGTGTTTTCCAATGTTATTCCAGTACGCATTCAGTATCATAACCAGCAAGTTCCGCTAAATGAATGGATGTCTGCTTTGCAGGAGACTTTCCTATCAATAAAACGATTTGATTATCTGCCTTCAGACGAAATTGCTAGAGTAGCAGGTATTCCGAATTATGCAGTTCAGGATGCCATATATTTCAAAACGCTTGTATATCTGAACAACCCGAATGAAAATCGTTTCGAGGAAAATGAGCTGATTATGCAACTCGAGGAGGAACACTCCTATGTCAATGTTCCTTTGCGGGTGTATGTTGAACCGTTCAATAATTTCAGAGTAGTTGCCAGATATGATAAGAATTTATTTTTAGAGAGTTATATTGTGGAAGAGATGGAACATTTTAAATCGATACTGTTGAAAATTGTGAACAATAAACTTGATTAATGAGAGGTTAAAAAAATGCGTAAAGAAATTGAAAAGAAACTGGTGGAAATTCTCAAAGATAATATACCGATGCTGGAAGGGAGTACGGAAAAAATTCTAAAACAAGATTTAAAAAGCCTGCAGGTTAATTCTCTAAATTTTATAAAAATTGTTGTAACGATTGAAGATGCGTTCGATATTGAATTTGAGGATAGTCAATTTAACCAGGAATTCTTTGGAAAGATCGAAAACATAGTGGATATCATTACGAAAAAGTTAGATGAGAAACTTTAAAATTTCGGATTTTAGATGTTATGAAAAGGATGGGAACTGTTATGCGAATATGCCTGATTAATCCCTCAATCTTGAATGAAAATAAAATTAATTCACCCTTAAGCACAAGAAATAAGTATTTTATTAATCCATACACATTACAACATATAGGAATCGCATATATCGCCTCAGTTTTGGAAGCAAACCAGTTTGAAACAGATATAATTGAATGTGGTCATGAAAATCTGGGTATTAATGATGTTTGCAAAAGAATTGAGGGAAAAGAATATGATGCTATTGGGATATCAGCGTACTTTTATAATTATACAAATGTTTTGCGGATAGTAAAAAATATTCGTAAAAAAAATCCAGGCATTTTCTTATATCTCGGCGGGTATCTTCCTACCTTTTTATACCATGACGTCTTAATTAGTATTCCAGAAGTAAATTGCTGCGTTGTTGGGGAAGGTGAAATAACTACGCTGGAATTATTGCAAAAATATAGTAATGGACAAGATTGGAGAGCAGTAGATGGTATCGCATATTTGCAGGATCAAGAAGTCATTTTTACAGGAAAGAGACAGCTCGTATCAAACTTGGACGACTTGCCATTCCCCAAAAGGCAGTTCATGTCAGAACGACGCCTTTTACCGGTTTTAACATCTAGAGGCTGCTATGGCCACTGCAACTATTGCGGTATATACGAGTTTCATAAAACCTGCACAGGAAAACTGGTAAGGCGGCGCAGCTCGGAAAATGTTGTTGCGGAAATAAAAGAATTGGTTGCGTCATACAATGTGGAATATATCACCTTTAATGATGGTAATTTTCATATTTCATCAGCTAATGGTCGAAAGTGGTTCCATACTTTCTATTCGCTAATTAAAGAAGCAAACATAAATATAAAATATTTATGTGACTTTCGTGCGAATGAAATTGTGGCCGCCAAAGATATTGTGGAAAAGTTTGTCGAGATAGGCCTATATAATGTAAATGTAGGAATTGAAAGTATGGCACAAAGTCAATTGGATTTTTACAATAAAACGACCACAGTAGAACAAAACATTCAATCTCTGAAAATTTTGAATGAGCTAGGGCTTCACTATACAATGGGTATTATGATCTTTAATCCGATTGCAACAGTGGAAGAAATTCTTGAAACACTTACAGTCTTTAAAGACATCAGGTTGTATGAAGAGGATTATAACATTAACCGACCCATTTCGATTGGAAGTGTTGTAGTTGCAACAACAGGTACGCCACTATATGATTATGTGGTGGAACAGGGGCTATATGCACCAAATGAACTAAATTATAATTTCAAGTACGATCAAACTAGATTGAATTATGAAATTGCTTCGGAGTGGTCAAATGACATTGCGGTACGGTTTAACAAAAATTACCTTTATTATATAGCGGAAGACCATGAGATGCATGAAGAAATTCGTATGCTTCGTCATATTTTCAGCGAACTGTATCGTGTTGATTTGGAGTTTATGTATGCACTTTCCAAGGGGATTCTTTCAAGAGCAATCCAGGACAAATCAGATGCAGAAAAAATAAAGGACGAATGGTCAGATTCAATGGACAAGATAGATCAGCAGCTTGATTTATTGGAAAGCACGCTGATGCAAAATTATTAACATCCATACGATTATCATTATATTTTATTTAAGGTGGTGAATTCATTGTTATCAGTTGTGTTCCCTGGACAAGGTTCACAGTATGCTGCTATGGGAAAAAAATTGCTTGAATCGTTTCCAGATAGCAAACACATTTTTAATGAGGCAAGTGAATATATAAGCTATAACTTATTAGACGACTGTATATCTGCGTCAGATCATACCTTGACACAGTCAAAATACCTCCAAGCTTCAGTCTTCGTGATCAGTTATGCGTATTTTAAAGCGTTCCAACAGGAATACGGAATAGAGCCAGCCTGCGCAACTGGACATAGCTTAGGCGAGATTTCTGCATTAGCTTGTTCAGGTGCCATTACATTTAAAGACGCAGTACGCATGGTTGTTTTTCGTGGGGAGGTTATGTCTGAAGCTTCAAAACAACATTGTGGGGGTATGAGTGCTATAACAAATGTACATACACGAGAAGTTGAAAAAGCATGTAATGAGCTGAAAAAGCAAGGTGAAGACATATATTGCGCAACCTATAATCTTCCAGATCAAACAGTTATTTCAGGTAGCGTGGCAGGTTTGCAAAAGGCAGAAGTGTTTTTAGCTGCAAAAGGCGCAAAAACTAAGGGCTTATTTGTTATGGGTGCATTCCATTCACCTTTCATGCGTTCTGCAATTGAGCCGTATGCAGAGTATATGAGTAGTCTTCCAATTACAAAGACATATTGGCCTGTTTTTTCCACCAGAACATCCTATCCTTACATTGCCCCATTTGCTGTTAACTCCATTTTAGTAGAACAGCTTACAAGTCCTGTTTATTGGTTTCAGACAATTGAAAATATGTATCAGTGTGCAGTTCGAATTTTTGTAGAAGTTGGTCCAGGGCATGTATTGAAAAATCTTATAAAACGGCAATATCCAAACTGTAGAGTCTATACAATAGAAGAATCTCAGGATCGAAAGGCATTACATACATATTTTTGCAACAAGAATATACCAAATGGTCATGTGTACAAAGCACCAATTTCCACGATGCTTTCTGAGATGCTGCGTATAGCTGTTTCAATGCCATACAAAGGAAAGCAAGAGAACAACTATGAAAAAACAGTTGCTGAACCATATGGTCAGTTATTACAGATGCAACAAGCGCAAGAAGCAGGAAAAATTTTTGAGAGGAAAGACTATGGTTTAGCGATAAAGCTTTTTAAAGGCATTTTGGACGCCAAACAGGTAACAAAACAAAAACAGGAAAGCTTGTTGCAGGGATTGTTTGACTATGCCGGAATGATATTGGATGATCAAATTGTTGATGCAACTAATTATTGAGGATATAACATGAAAATACTTTTTATTTATAGTGAAACGTTAAAAAGGAATATTTATCCTGTTACGACAAAAAAACCATTATATGCAAATGACGAAATCCCATTTGGCATATCCTATTTATCGTCTGCATTAAAGCAACATGGTCATTTAACCGATGTGTTATTAATTACATTACATACGCCTAAAAAACATATTGACCGAGTCATTCAGTCGTATAATCCTGATGTTATTTGTATGTCAACAGTGTTTAGAGAATATCAAACAATAATCCAAACAGCAGCATACATTAAAAAAAAATATCCTGCTATCATTTTGGTGGCTGGCGGTCCACATGTTTCGTTAAATCCTGAATTGTGCATACAAAACAGCTTTGATATTATTTGCCAGAGCGAGGGAGAACAAGCTATTACAGAGTTAATAAACAGTTTAGAAAATGGGGAAGATTTGGTTGATATACAAAATTTATGGATCAAGAAAGAAGATCGTGTAATTAAGAATAAGTCCAGATGTTTTAATCAGAAGTTGGATTCCCTTCCCTTTCCTGACCGAAAAATGTGGCAGGAATATATTGTAGACAATAAAACACCGATTTCCCTTTTAGTTGGAAGGGGGTGTCCGTTTAACTGCACATATTGTTGCAATCACGCCTTGAGAGAGGTCGCGTCAGGCCAGTATGTACGTTTTCGTTCTCCAAAGAATATTATCGAAGAAATTAAGCAAATATTACATGAATTTCCAGAGAACGATACCATTTATTTCGAAGTTGAAGCAATCAACGTGAACATGGACTACGTGGAAGATTTGTGCAAAACCCTGCATGAATTTAATAAAACGTTAAACAGAAACATCTTTTATGGGGCAAATATACGGATTATTCCATCACAAGATATTAATCATCTGTTTTCATTGTTTAGGCTTGCAAATATAAGCTATATTAATATCGGACTGGAATCAGGGAGTGAACGAGTTCGAAGTGAAATTATGAAACGAAATTACTCGAATGAGGATGTCTATAAAGTGGTGCGTACAGCAAAACGATATCGGATACTTTCTATGTTGTACATTATGATCGGCTTGCCTACAGAAACCTTGGTTGAGTATGAAGAGACATTGCAAATTCTAAAGAAATGCCAGCCTTATTCAACGCAGCTTAATATTTTTTGTCCTTACCCTGGAACCGTGCTTTATGAATATTGCCGGGAGCATAATCTGCTGCCGGACAACCTTCGAGATTTAGGAAGAAATGTAGCTGTATTGGATATGCCCCAGTTTTCTAAAAAAGAAATTCAGAAGCAGTACTATAAGTTTTATCCACGGCTTTATTCTAAGAATAGAATGCAATATGTTATCTTATATCTTCTTTCTCTGCTCGTGCAGAAATATGGATTTGCACGTTTGTACCCGATGACTGAGAAATTGATAAATAAATTTAAGGAACAAAAATTATGAAAAATGGTTATTATTTGTCCGTCTACGCCCACATTGATGCGTTAGCCCACATCATGAAAATTGACTTGCGCCATGACCAGCATATGGTGCTTTGGAAAAAAGACGGAAATAAAATTCAATTGGTACATTATTGGGAATTTGAAAGGCTGTCCGGCTTAAAACACCATGATCAGTCATTTTATGACATAGACCATGCCAAAAAAGTAATTAATAAATTGCTTTCACGATATAATCTTACGTTAAATGATATATCTGGCGTATTTGGCACCCCTGGTTTAGATAGCATGTCGGCTTATCATTCTATGGATCGCTATCCTCAATTTGCATACCATAGTATGGCACATTTGTTTTCCTGCTTATTAATGGACTCTGAAGTTTATTACAACCAAAGTATTATCGCATTGGCAGTAGATGGTGCCCCTGATAATGTAGTTGATTTACAAGCTAGAGATAAGGATTTCTATCTGGGGGCGTTCAGTCAGAAAGGGAATGTTTCTTTATCATCTATTTCCTCGCCCGGACTGTTATGGATGCTGATGAAATTGCGTTACAAAATTCCGGAAGGCTCTCTTATGGCACTAAGCAGCGCATCTGATTCAAAATACCTTATTCCGCTCGAACACTGGCTTTCTGATTTTCATTTAATTAGGAAGGCGAGTGACATTCTGCCTGCATCAAGCTGGTTTACAAAAATGGCTGGACAAATTGAATCCATAGAAGATACAGATATCGGCATTTTATTTAATGGATGGGACACACGTTTTTCAAAACGTGAAAATATAATTAGTATGGTAGCAAAGGTAATTCAGGAAATATCAATCCATATTATGGATATGACGATACTGGAGTTTGTACAGAAATATCATGTGGATACAACGGAAACGTATCTTGCTATCTCTGGAGGATTTTCCTTAAATTGCCCGACAAATACGTATTTAATGGACAAGTATAAATTCAAAGGACTTCTGGTGCCGCCATGTGTCAGTGACACGGGAATTGCTCTAGGAATGGGACTCTATACATTTTATCAGAATATGGATTCAATCCGTTTTAAACTGCACCACGCTTATTACGGCGATTCAAACAGGACAGACATGGAATCGGTGAAAAATGGTAAATTTGGACAATATATTGAAGGAATCTCGCCTTTTCAGTTAGATATGGTGGTAAATGATATTCAAACGGCCCCGGTGGTTTGGGTTAGTGGGCGTGCGGAAATTGGCCCAAGGGCTTTGGGGGCACGCAGTATTCTTGCTGATCCATCCAAAGAGGAACATAAGGATTTGTTAAACCAGATTAAATTGAGAGAGTGGTGGCGCCCGGTTGCACCTATCATCCTTAAGGGGCATATTGAAAAATGGTTCGTTGAAGATTGTGTGGTTACCCCGTATATGCTGACCACGATGCATATAAAAGAAAGTAGAAATTCCGAAGTTCCTGCAATTTTACATCTTGATCACACAGCAAGGGTCCAGGAACTGGAACAAGCACATAACCCGATTTTGTTTTTTGTCCTGGAAGCATTTTATCAAAAAACAGGTATTCCTGTACTCTGTAATACTTCATTAAACGATAAAGGCGAACCAATTATTAACCAATATACAGAGGCATTAAACTTTGCTTTGCGTAAACACATTCGGATCGTATACCTTGATGGATATCGTATTGTGTTACGCAATTTTGAAGCATTTCCTGACACAGAACCAGAAATACGGGACGAAGTTTTTAATTACTTCCAAACAGAAGAGGATAAACAAAAAAAATTAAGTGAACTGAATCCGTTTGATTTATCTAGGGAAGAATTAACTTTTTATTATAACAGTCCTGAACTAAAATCGTATAGTCTGACAAATAAAAAAGATGTAACCAGTCTCCGACGAATCATGGATAAATTTAGGGATAAAGACCTGACACAGATTAATTTACTTACAGCGTGGTAGAGGAAATGCTGTTATGTAAAGGAAAAGGAATTCGAATAATGAGACAAACAAAAAATACAAACCAGAACTGCAAAAAATACTCATTAACGCATCCCCAAGAAAGAATATGGTATGCTGAAAAAATCTATAATGGAACAGCGATTCATAATATTGGAGGCGTTGTTCAAATTATGGGTGAGGTTGATTTGCCATTATTAGAAAAATCGATTCAGCATATCATTGAGGCAAACGAAAGTTTAAGGTTGCAGGTTTTTGAAGAAAACGGACAGGCATTCCAAACAATTATACCGTACACAGAAACGTGTATTCAGACTGTGAAATTTACTAATTGCGAAGATCCGGAAAAAGAATTCCGAGAGTGGGTGCAAACGGAAGCAGAGAAACCATTTTTACTTTTACAAGTGCCATTGTATAATTTTACAATGTTTGAAGTCAGTCAGAATTATAAAGGGTGCCTGATTAAACTGCATCATATTATTGCTGATGGCTGGTCAATGGAAATAATTACAAACCAGATCATGCAGAATTATCAAGCATATAAAGATGAAGGTAAAACAGCTGATGCTGATGTATACGCATACACAGAGTATCTGGATACAGAAGCAGAATATGAAAAATCACCCGTATGGAAACGGGATCTGGAATTTTGGTTAGAGACATTTAAGTCCTTGCCAAACAGTGCAGTGTTTGACCGAGAAACCGATATCCGTGGCGAACGGAAAGTATATACATATTCTGAGGTGCTATCGCAAAAAATCAAATCGTTTACAAAAGAACATGCTGTGTCTGTAAATACATTTTTTATTACCTGTTATCTATTGTTTTTATACAAGCATGATGGTGAAAAAGATATCACAATAGGGCTTCCAATTACAAATCGAACAAGTGCAGCACAGAAAAGAACGACAGGCATGTATACAAGCTCAATGCCTTTTCGTTTTCAAGTTGACCCGATGAAAACAGTTTCTGACACATTAAAAGATGTTATGTGTAAATTATTCAGTTACTATAAACACCAACGCTATCCTTACGATCTGATAATACGTGATTTAATTGCGTGTGGACATACTGGATTAGCAGGTCTGTATAATAGCAGTGTGAACTTTTTTAATAACAGATTAATTAAAGAAGTGGGGGGATATAAAACTGTCAATACGCAGTTTTATCCAGGATGCCAAATTAATTGCCTAAATATGAATGTAAAAGATTGGGCAGATGACGGAAAATTTACAATTGATTTTGAATATCAAAAAGCAAAATACAATGAAGACGAGATATTGAAAATATACGAGTTTATGCGCAATTTGTCTATGCAAATGGTGGAGAATCCAGGGCAAACCATTCGGGAATTGGACGGCTTGAATCCAACATACAGAAAAATGGTACGTGATGTCTTTAACGATACGCAAAATAAGTACCCTAACAAACAGACAATTCATGCGTTATTTGAAAAACAGGTAGAACAAAATCCAGAGCGGATTGCAGTCCTCCATGGAGATACCGATATAACCTACCATCAACTCAATGAATGTGCCAATCAGCTTGCCTGTACACTCATCCAATCAGGAGTCAATCATTTAGATTATGTAGGTCTTATGGCATCCCATTCTATTCAAACAGTAATAGCAATATTGGCAGTATTAAAAGCAGGTGCTGCATATGTGCCCATTGATCCAGAATACCCAAATTCTAGAATCAGTTATATTATGGAAGACGCTGGTGTTGTTGCGTTGCTGGCTGATGAGGGCGCAGTTGCTAATGCGAAGATGATGGCGACATGTCCTGTTATTTGTATAAGCAATTGCGATCAGGTAGGTACCAGAGAACCGGCATTTGTACGCACACCGGCACGATACTGTGACCCGGCATATGTAATTTATACATCTGGCTCAACAGGTAATTCCAAGGGGGTTGTTATTGAGCATAAATCTCTTGTAAATTATATTTTTTGGGCAGTTAGGAATTATCATGTTGCGCCGGACGATCGTTTTCCGCTATATTCATCGTTGTCCTTTGACCTTACTGTTACCTCGATTTTTGCACCGCTTATTGCAGGCGGGGAAATAATTATATATGATTCAGAAAAGGAGTATGCTCTTTTCACTATCTTTCGCGAAAATAAAGCAACCATTATGAAGTTGACACCTTCGCATTTGGCGTTAATTAAGGACATGGATAACAGTAGAAGCAACATAACAAGGTTGATTGTGGGAGGTGAAAATTTAACAGTCGCTTTGGCCAACCAAATACATAATTCTTTTAGGGGTACGGTAAAGGTATTTAACGAATACGGTCCAACTGAGGCAACAGTTGGGTGTATGACATATCTTTTTGACCCATCTATAGACAAAGGTCTGTCAGTGCCGATTGGTAGGCCTGCGGATAACGTTCAAATCTATATACTAAATCATGACCGAAATCTTGTACGAGCCGGCCAGATCGGTGAAATATACATTAGCGGTGATGGGGTGGCCAGAGAATATTTACATAAGCCGCAACTGACTGCTGAACGTTTTTTGGATTGTATTTTTATAAAAAACAAGCGTATGTTTAAGACGGGAGATCTGGCAAAATTCAATTCTGAAAGCCAGATTGAATTTTGTGGCCGGAATGATTCTCAGGTGAAAATACAAGGATACCGCATTGAATTAAATGAAATTGAGAAAGCACTTATGCAATTCGATGGGATTCATCAAGCAATTGTCTTTGCTGATAAGAATTCGCTTGAAGACCAGTTTTTAAAAGCTTATCTAGTAGCTGAACAAGCACTGGATATTTCTGAAGTGCGGCAACATTTGGCGAATAATATTCCAATATATATGATTCCAAGGCGTTTTATTCAGGTGCAAAAAATTCCATTAACACCGAACGGAAAAGCAGATTTGAATGCGCTTAATGAGCTTTCTGAACAATTTGATGCTAAGCTAAACAATACAATAGAACGAGATAATGTGGCACTGAGCATATTGATACAAGTGATGCGGAAGATCTTAAAGGTAGATTCAATTACCCCTGCTGATGATTTTTATCATCTAGGCGGCGATTCCATTCACGCGATTCAGATTTCTGCAAAATTGGAGTATCATAGGTATCGCTTATCAGTACAGAATATATTGCTATACCCTATAATAAACGAAATGGTAGAAAAAATAGAAACAAAGCCAGCTATACGAAAAACTAAAAAAATTTCAGTTGTTGATATGATGAATATTCTTCCGACACCGATTTTGTATTGGTTTCTAGAACAGGATTTACAGGAAATGGGACATTATAATCAATCAATCCTGCTTAAATTTGATAAAGAAGTGGCGGCTGCATATGTCAATGATATAATTTATACAGCAGTTCAGAAACATGAAGTATTTACGATGAATAAACATACAGACGGTCAAACATTTTTTTACCGCAAGGAACTTTTTGAGAACCCCAATATTTTAGAACATTATGATATAAGCAATGTTATTGGGCAGGAGCAAGAGGATGCAATTAACACAATAATCCAGAATTTTAATATGCACTTTAATATTGAAAATGATTTACTGATTAAAGGCGCAAGTATTTACACTGGGGCAGAAACATATGTTTTTCTAACGGCGCACCATATTTGCATTGATGCGGTATCTTGGCTTGTTTTGCTGGAAGAAGTATCTGAAATTGCAAAAAATATGATAACTGGAAATGATTTAGGTTTTCCGGCTTTCCCAGACATAACTTACGCAGAATGGAGTAATATGCTCCATGAGGAATCTTTGCATTTATTCGAGAAAGAAGTGAAGTATTGGAGACAAGTACTGGATGGACAGGTTTCGTATAGACAGTTCTTTCATGTATCTAAAGACAAACAGAATGAACTTGTCTATCATCGAACACAGATTGATAAAGCTGATGTGGGTATATTATTCGATTCTGCTGGACATGATAAATCACTTATTGAAGCTGTTTTTATTTCAGCATTGGCGGTAGCTTTGTGTGAATATACAAGCCAAAATAAAGCATGTATTATGATGGAAAGTCATGGGCGCTTGTTAAATACAGACAACATAGATGTTTCGAAATCTATTGGGTGGTTTACTGCTTTATACCCTTTTTCCTGGCAAATAAAAAACAAAGATTTGTCGCAATTAATTATAGAGATACAGCGTAAATTGCAGGATATACCCAATTATGGAATCGGCTATGGTGTATTAGAATACATTGATAATCTTATTGGGACAACAGAACTGGAACAGATGATCTTATTCAATTATTTAGGTGATTTCAGCAAAGAATGCTGGCCTGTTTCATTGATCCAATGTGGGTTTCCTGAAGATTTGTCTAGATCAAATAAAATACCCAGTCTTTTCGATTTTAATATTATGATTATAAAAGAAAAGATCGATATTATGATCCGGTATAATAAATCCATTCTTGATGCTGATACAATCGAAGCGTTTTGTGCACTATTTAAAAAAGCTCTTACAGATATTTTATCGTCTTACCTACCAAAAACAGGGAAATTAGATGCTTCTGCAGATTATTCTATCCTGCGTGAGCAGGAAATTGAATTATTATTTGAATAAGGGCAAAGGGAGGAAAAGCATGTATGACAAAATGTATAAATGAAAATAGTTGTGTAGTATTGTCCAATGTGGTTCCTTTTAATGATTTCTTTTACTATTCATGTTTTTATACAATGCTTTTTACTGCGGTTCAGTTACTGAATAAAAGTATTTTCCCCTATATGGTCAATCTTTTATCATATTACTCGTTATACTGCGATGATGAACGTTTAGGACTATATATTAACGTGGAGAATATTAAAGATTTAATTTTGTTCAGCAACGAACAAGGGATTAGTACAAAGTGTAAAATATATACCCCAAAACTGAAATATGATATCATACAGTCACTGAAGAACAATCATCCAGTCATTATTTCAATTAATTGTTTCTACGAATCGCTTAGAGAAGAGTTCTATTTAAAAAAAGACTGGAGACATTCCTTGTTAGTCTATGGTTTTGATGCGAATAAAAAAATATTCCATATTGTTGAACATGATCATATTGACAGCCCGGTATATCAGAACAGAATAATTGATATGGATGAGCTGTGCAGATCGTATGAGGGGTATGTACGCGTTTTCCAAAAACCTGAAGAGTATACTTTTTTTGAACTATCTTCTGTTAGTGAAGTATCATATAATAATGAATATTGGAGTGCACTGTATGCGGCGAATCAGTCTGACCATTTAACAAAGCTAACAGATGGATTAACACAGATTATTAACATGAAAACCCTCTTCTGTGAAAGGATTGCTGGAGAACATCCTAGTTTAAGAAAAAATATAGAAGACATGCTCAATGGAGGAAATAACATCATCGCGTTTAAAAAGGGGCAGATTTATTTGTTTAATTACTTATATGGGGCTGATGATGAGATTACATTGAAACTACATAAAATTATTGATTTGTGGACGAGTATTCGATTAAACTTGGCGAAATATTTATATTCAAAACGAAACAGCAACAAAAATCTTTACGACACAATCACTAAACTGCAGGATGTATATAGCTTAGAAACTGAGAGCCTGCAGCTTATTGTCGAAAAAAGACTAACTATTAAAAGTCAAGACCTAAATTGAACCTTTTTGAATAAATTGCAGAAGTGCATTTTAGATAAAACTGAACCTTGATAATTGCATGACAAATAAAGCACCGAAAAGGAGTTGCTCAA
>Ga0265294_10001224_pt1 | contig 34919 bp, 26 predicted proteins | sample MunlanPumphouse3_FD_192504 | JGI IMG/M metagenome (GOLD analysis project Ga0265294, IMG submission 192504) | Groundwater microbial communities from a municipal landfill in Southern Ontario, Canada - Pumphouse #3 | ecosystem: Environmental > Aquatic > Deep subsurface > Groundwater | place...
CCCTAAATCCTTACGAGAGGATTTTAGCAGAGTGCTGATTATTAGGTTTTTCCCTTCAGGGACAAAGGGCAGAAAAAGACTAATAATCAGCATTTGAGGGTTTTCGGAGTGGACTCTTTTGATTAAAATATATCACATCACCACATCATCACATCACCACATCACCACATCATCTTAAAAACTATTTATCCAATCCAAAAACTTCTTTTATTTTGTCAACAAAATCGAGTTTTTCCCACGTAAAAAGTTCCACATCCAACTCAATGGGCTCTTCCATATAACGAGATTGGAAAACTTTTCTCACTGTTTTGGGTGTACGTCCCATGTGTCCGTACGATGCTGTTTCAAAATAAATAGGATTCAATAATTTTAAACGTTGCTCAATAGCCTTTGGTCGCATATCAAACAATTCCCTAACTTTTGCCGCAATTTCGATATCGGAAAACTTGCCATTCGATTTTCCATATGTACTTACATAAATATTCATCGGCTCGGCAATACCAATGGCATAAGCCACTTGAATAAGCACTTCGGACGAAACTCCCGCAGCTACCAGATTTTTGGCTATGTGACGAGCAGCATAAGCTGCAGAACGGTCTACTTTTGACGGGTCTTTACCCGAGAAAGCTCCTCCTCCGTGGGAGGCTTTGCCTCCGTATGTATCCACAACTATTTTTCGTCCTGTGAGACCTGTGTCTCCGTGCGGACCACCAATTACAAACTTTCCGGTTGGGTTGACGTGGTATTTTATTTTGTCCGTAAAGAGTGAATGCACCATTTTATTGTGTGCATATTTTTCTTTAACTCTTGGTATCAGTATCTCTATAATGTCTTGTTTTATCACGCGTTGCATCATTTCATCTGCTTCCAGAGCCGCTTGTTTTGTGTTATCTGACGGAGCCACAAACTCATCGTGTTGCGTAGAAATCACAATGGTATCAATGCGGAGTGGAGTTCCATCCTCGTCGTATTCAATGGTTACTTGCGATTTTGCATCGGGACGAAGATAAGGCATTAAGTGCAATTCATGTTTGCGAATATGCGCCAATTCCAATAAAAGTGCGTGACTTAAGTCCAGCGAAAGAGGCATGTAGTTTTCGGTTTCATTGGTTGCATATCCAAACATCATCCCCTGGTCGCCTGCACCTTGATTCATTGGGTCTTCTTGCTCTACTCCTCTATTTATATCTTCAGACTGTTCGTGAATGCTTGAGAATACCCCACACGACTGAGCTTCAAAACGATAGGCACTTTTTGTGTAACCAATTTTTGCAATAACACTTCGTGCCACTTCTGCCACATCTACATATGCCTTCGATTTTACTTCGCCGGCTAAAATAACTTGTCCTGTTGTAACCAAAGTTTCACACGCAACTTTCGAGGTATTATCGTATGCCAAAAATTCGTCTAACAATGCATCCGAGATCTGATCGGCAACTTTATCCGGATGTCCTTCCGAAACGGATTCGGAGGTAAACAAATAACTCATATCATTAAAATTAAATAGGTTGAATAAAAACGTGTAGAAGAATAAGGAAAGCGTGCGTGAAAAAGTAATGCAGAAATAAGTTTTAGCATTTTTTTTTGTGGTTGCAAGCAATTCAAATCTTTCCACTCTTTTTTGAAAGCATAAAGATAAAAATAAATACCCGTATTGATGTTGTTTTTTGTGAGAAAGTGATTTTTTTAAAGCGCATTAACGCAATTGATTAAAAAGTGAGCGTTATTGTTAAAAGGCGATTTAAAAGGCGATTGTTAATCCAATTTGGTTATTTTTGTCGTTTGTACTAAACCATATTCTAATAATATGCCTTTTTCTTTGTATCGTAAATTTGCCTTTTTTATCCTTGCAGCTTTTCTTTTAGCTTCCTGCATTTCGCAAAAAAGCAGTGTAGCTACGAAACCTAAATCTGTGCAAAACGATTTAATTGATTATGGTAAGAAATATTTGCACAAACCTTATCGATATGCCGGTAAAGGACCTAACTCTTTTGATTGCTCGGGCTTTACTTCCTTTGTATTCAAAGAATTCGGCTACAGCCTCAATTCCAGTTCTGCCGGACAAGCAGCGCAAGCAGAAACGGTTAAACGTAAGGAAGATCTGCAAGTTGGAGATTTGGTTTTTTTTGAAGGGCGAAGTCGTAACGGAATAGTTGGTCATGTGGGGATTGTAAGTGAGGTGAAACACAACGGGAAATTTAAGTTTTTACATGCTTCTACCAATTACGGAGTAATTTTTTCTGCATCTGATGAACCCTATTACAAAGCACGTTATCTACGAGGAGGAAGAGTTCTAAAGGATATCGAACCCAAGAAAAAGAAAGAAGTTGAACCGAATGAAAAAATTTTATTAGCTCAACATATACCTGACAAACCTGCTAAAATGGATGCTACACAAAGTTTTTCTGTAAAGAAAAACGATAATGGAGCCGAAAACAACTTTACGAAAACTGAAAAACAGACTACCACGCATGTTCGCAATGCTGATGGCACAATATCGGTACACGTAAAAAGACAAACAAGCGAAAAAGTCTCCATTGAGCCGGAACAGGCTATGAAACCAAAAAAGAACGAAAAGTCGGATGATGAGAAATCACAAGAGAAAAGTGAAATACGTCAAACTGCTATCGTATCAGCCGAGGAGTCTACCCTACCCGCTCCAATTAGAACCACGCATGTGGTAAAAGCCGGTGAAACACTTTTCTCCATTTCCAAAAAACACAAATGCACGGTGGAACAACTGCAAAAATGGAATCCGGAGGTAGAAGATAATATAATTTACGCAGGCGATAAATTGACAATTTATCGATAAAGTTACCAAGCAGAAGCTCCCTGGGGCGTGTAAAGCTCCTGCTACATACATTTAATGTTTCTATGAACAGTAGGAGTTCTACGCTCCTAAGGAAAACTCCTGTTCTCACATCCTTTTTGATGTATGGAGCTGGAGTTATAAACTCATTCTGTGAGGAACTCCAATTTAACCGGACAAAAAATGATAAAGCAGAAAGTTGCATATTATAAAACACAAAAAAAACTGCAATTTATAATAAAATGCAGTTTTTTCTTTGCTCTTTTGTTGCGAAGCAATTTCCTAACCATCTTTGGTTTATACGATTGCGCTTCCAATAAGGAAAACTCCTGCCAATGCAACAATAGCATATAGCTCAGGAAACACTGCTAATACGAGTGTATTTGTAAATACATTGTGTCCTTGACCAATTGCTGCAATGCCATTTGCACAAACCTGTCCTTGTCTTATTGAAGAAAAAAGTCCTATGAATCCCATAGTTAATCCACCCGCAAGAACCGCTGCTGCTTGAAATATGGTTATATCCGGAGTGAGAACTCCGAATATAGTTTGAAACATAAAATAGCCTGCAAAACCATAGAGACCTTGAGTTCCGGGAAGTGCCGTTAACACAAGGAAATTACCAAACGCACCATCGTTTTTCTTTAATGCACCTACTGCAGCATTACCTGCAATGGTTACTCCATAAGCACTGCCAACTCCGGATAAAATGAGCATTACTGCAATACCCATATAAGCTAATAATAGATTGAATTCCATAATTGATTGAATTTATTTGATTTTTATAATTTGTTTTTATGTAAATGGTTGATATTTTTGTCCGCCGCCGCTGAATTCAGAGTTCTTAAAAAACTCAACAAATGTCAAACGCATTGGATGTACAATTGCTCCTAACGTGTTCATGAAAATGTTGATGGAATGTCCGACTACGAAAATAATGATAGTTACGAGAGGTCCTAAAATAATATTATCGGGGCTCATACCCAACGCCAAATCTGTAAACACCATCGCCAAAATACCTCCTGATAAACCTAAAGCAAACAGTCGAACATAGGATAATATATCGCCTAAAAGACCGGTTGCCATATTGTACGTATCCCAAAGTCCAAGGCCTAAGTTTAAGAAAATATTTTTCCCCGGAGAGTTAATTAAGAATATAGCAATGCCACTTATTGCCAAAATAATCAGATGTGTTGTACCCATCATTGGGAGTAGTGTCGGAAAAATTGCTGCAAAAATAATACTTAAGAGTAACACAATCCATCCTATTGTAGATATTCCATAAACAAATCCGAACTGAATAGTTCGATTGAATACTTTAATGACCATTCCAAAGATTACCTGAATAGTTCCCAAAATTAGCGAAAGATTAAACATCATATTATTGTCTAAAAATACTTTATCGCGCAATTTGTGAGTAAAAGAGGTGTTGAAATCGTATATTTGTACTCCAAAAAATCCTCCTGTCAAAAAACCGGTGAAAAATGCAGAAACTCCCAATACCTGCACCAAAGATAAAACAGATTTCATGGAATCCTCCATTGTGGATCTTTTCCATATTTTTACTGCGGTTGCAAGAACAAACAAGAACAAACCATAACCTATATCACCCAGCGATAAACCAAAGAATATCATGAAGAAAGGTGCAAAATAAGGCGTCAAATCTAATTCATTGTATTTTGGAAGCATATAGAGCTTTGTAATAGGCTCAAAAAGCTTGAAAAACTTATTGTTTTTAAACTTGATTGGTACATCGTCTTCAGGATCGGGATCATTTACTTCGTAATAGGCATCTTTTGATTGCAAATAATTGACAATTTTCAACTCTTTATCGGCAGGAGCCCAACCCTGCATCAGCATCAACTTGTTGTCTGCAACCTGATTGGTGTTTAAGATTACTTTTTTTAAGGATATCTGCGATTCTATGTCAGCAATTGCTGCATCGATGGAAGGAATATCGGCAGATAAAGCCTTCAATTCTCCTACTTCCTCTTCCCGTTTTATTTTTAAAGATTTTATTAGTGCAGAGAGATCTTTTAAAGAGATATCGGGAAGTTCTGCCGATTCTAATTGCAACTTTTCCGAAACATTATTTTGTTTGGTTATCGTTACAAAATGAAGTCGCGACGATTTATCGTTTATGACAATCGCATTGTACATCTCTTCCCATTCGGGATTGTATGCACTTTTTTGAATGGAGAAAAAATCGATAACATACCCAGCTTGTTCCAGTTTGTTTATATTTTCGGGTTTGAAATCACCCCACGGCAACAATGCATCGTACTCTTTGGAACTAACCTGAATTTGCTGTTCCAGAGTTGTTATTCGATCTTGTATTTCTTCAATTTTTCCCGGAATTTTATATCCTAATTCAGTATCTGCAACATTCAGTGGTATTTCAACTTTATCTTCTCGTGTAGCACTTTTAAGTCTCTTTTTTGCTTCTTGCAATTTCTTTAACTTGTCCATGAATATGTTCAACTCATCGCTTTCCGGCACTTCTTTATCTTGTTGAGCAACATGTATTAGACCAAGTTCTCGCAAATCTTTCAAAAAAAGATCATAATCATTATGATAAATCAAAAAAGAAAACTTTCGCATTTTTTTTACCATATCGAACCCTCCTTTTCTGCTCTTGCTTCCTTTTTAGAACGCATAATTTTTTGTGAAGATTTAGAGAGGTTTTCCTCATCTTCAAGATAACGTTTAATCTTTAATATTGCGTCTTCATATCCCGGAATCTGAACTTTCTCAAATAGATTTACTTTTTGAGTTGTCTTTTTTCGAGCATACTCTAATTTTTTAAGTTTGAGTTCAAAAAAATCGCGTTTTATTCCTATTTCTCCTAAACGTTGTAATAAACTTACTCCATCCAAAAACCATTTGGGTCTATTGAAAACGCTAAATTGTTTAGTTTCGAACTCAACACTTTCTAAAACAAAGATGGGAACACCTGCAATTTTCTTCTTTGAAAGATTCACATCCTTCACTCGTATCAATGTAGAATCAAACTCTGTCCATAACCCCACCATCTTATTATACAATCCTATTTGGTTTTCCAGTTCATTGTCTAATTCCTCTATTTGGTTTTTGGCTTTTTTCACCTCCATACGCAATGCACTCTCTTTACTCTGAAGAGTTGGGAGAGCACGCAGTCTCATCTTGAGGTTTTTCTCAAGTGCTTGTTGCGATGTTTTATTATATTGAAATTTAATAGCCATAAATTATCTACTTTCCTATTCTTGATGTTCTTCTACAACCTCTTTTTTCGATTTCCAATACTTATCTACCATTTCTTTTTTCATGTTCACCTCTTCGGGTCTAAAATGAGAAGAAAACAAACCCCATGTAGTATCAAGCATCTCTGTTGTGTCTAAGTTTACATCAATAGCCAAAATATATTCAGAGTACTCTTTCGCAAAATCTAAGGTACGTTTGTCATAATCTGTAAGATCAAAACCGTTTTCTAATTTTGTTTTGGCGTTGGCTGCATCAGAATATAATCGCACAGCAGCATTCATCACTTGTGGATGATCTTCGCGAGTTACGACTCCCTGAACCAATTGTTTCAGACGTGAAAGTGAGCGGAATGGGTCAACTATTACTTTACCAATATCACTATCTGTACGTAAGAACAACTGTCCTTCGGTAATATATCCTGTATTGTCGGGCACAGCATGTGTAATATCTCCACCAGAAAGAGTAGTCACTGCAATAATTGTAATTGAGCCCCCGGCAGGAAATTGTACAGCCTTTTCATATATTTTAGCCAAGTCGGAGTATAAAGAACCCGGCATCGAATCCTTCGATGGTATCTGGTCCATACGATTAGACACAATTGCTAAAGCATCGGAATATGAGGTCATATCGGTTAAGAGAACCAATACGTTTTCATTTTTATCTACTGCAAAGTATTCAGCAGCAGTTAAAGCCATATCTGGCACCAACAGGCGTTCTACCGGTGGATTCTCGGTTGTATTTACAAAGCTGATAATTCTATCCAATGCACCTGCATTACTAAAGACATTTTTGTAAAACAAATAGTCGTCATTAGTCATACCCATTGCTCCCAGAATAATCTTGTCGGCTTTTGCACGGAGTGCAACAGTTGCCATAACTTGATTAAATGGTTGATCGGGGTCGGCAAAGAAAGGAATTTTCTGACCTGAAACAAGTGTGTTGTTCAAGTCGATACCAGCAATTCCGGTAGCAATTAGTTTAGATGGTTGGTCTCTACGAACGGGATTAACTGATGGACCACCAATTTCGCGTTCTTCCCCTTCGGGGATAGGTCCTCCATCAATTGGATTTCCCAACGCATCAAAGAAACGACCAGCTAACTGCTCGCTCACTTTCAACGATGGTGCTTTACCTAAGAAAATAACCTCAGCATTTGTGGGAATACCTTCAGTGCCACCAAATATTTGTAAAGTTATTACATCGTCAATAATTTTTACAACCTGCGCCAATCTGCCATCAACAGTTGCCAGTTCGTCGTAACCCACATTTGTAGCTTTCAGGCTACATGTAGCCTTTGTGATCTGCGTAATTTTAGTGTATATTTTTTGAAATGCTTTTGCCATAATTATAGTAGCTTTCTGCTTTATTTTTCAGTGATGTTGCCAATCGATTTAGTTTCCAATAAATCATCAAGTTGTTTGTGATATTCATTAAACTTATCTGACTTAAATTCCGAGTAATTCATCTGCTTGCAAACATTAATTACATCTTTGAAATAATCTGCAACTTTGTTGAAGTTGTCAAATTCAAAATCGGTTCGACAAATATCAGTAACCATATTTAATATATATTCTTGACGTTCAATAGATGTTACAGCATCAACAGGGTCGAATGCGTCTTGTTGTAATACCACAAAGTCAATCAACTCTGATTTCCAATAAGTAACATGATACTCAACCGGAACACCATCATCACCCAATATATTTATTTGCTCAGCAATCTCCTTGCCTCGTAATAAATTAACTTTGGCTTCATTTATCTTATCTAACCAATCATCAGATATTTTTTCTTTGATGTACTCTTCAAACTCGGGATACTCTATATATTTAGAGTAAGAATCAATGGGATTAACTGCCGGATAACGTTTTTTATCGGCACGATCTTGCTCTAATGCATAAAAGCAGCGAGCAACCTTTTTCGTGTTTTCAGTTACAGGTTCTTTCAAGTTACCTCCGGCAGGAGAAACTGTTCCAATAAAAGTAATAGACCCGGTTTCATCATTATTCAAGACAACGTGCCCTGCTCTACTATAGAAGTTAGATATAATAGATGACAAGTCCATTGGGAAACCATCCGGTCCGGGAAGCTCTTCCAAGCGATTACTCATTTCGCGCAATGCTTGCGCCCAACGAGATGTGGAGTCAGCCATTAGCAACACCTTCAATCCCATAGCTCTATAATATTCGCCAATTGTCATGGCTGTATATACAGATGCTTCACGCGCAGCAACCGGCATATTAGAGGTGTTTGCAATAATGATGGTTCGCTCCATCAATTTGCGTCCTGTGTGCGGATCTTCTAATTTAGGAAATTCTGTAAAAATCTCAACAACTTCATTTGCACGCTCACCACAAGCAGCAATAATCACAATATCGGACTCAGCTTGTTTAGAAATTGCATGTTGCAAAACAGTCTTACCAGTACCAAAAGCACCGGGGATAAATCCTGTACCTCCTTCTACAATAGGATTTAGAGTATCAATGGTTCTCACACCTGTTTCAAGTAGCTTGTAAGGACGAGGTTTGTTTTTGAAGAATGTTATAGGTTGTTTCACCGGCCAGCGTTGAATCATGTTGAGTTCAATCTCTTTTCCTTCTTTATCCACAACTACAGCCATGATGTGGTATATGTTGTATTCTCCTTCGTCTGCTACACTTTTCAAAGTGTATTTTTCGGTCATTGTGAAAGGCACCATTATTTTATGAGGTTGAAAGTTTTCGTCCACCTCGCCCAACCAGTCTCCGGCAGTTACAACATCTCCCGCTTTTGCCAAAGGTTTAAAACTCCAAAGCTTTTCCTCGTCAAGAGGAAATGTGTATTGTCCACGTTTTAAGAAAACACCGACCATTTTGTCCAAGTCATTCTGAAGTCCATCCAAGTTTCGCTCCAACAATCCGGGACCTAGAACAACTTCGAGCATAGACCCAACAAATTCTACTTCTGCATTAATAGCTAATCCTCGGGTGCTCTCAAAAACCTGAACATAAGCACTCTTACCAACTACTTTAATAACCTCTGACATGAGTTTTGTATCATCCAAAATTATATAAGCAATTTCATTTTGTGATACAGGACCATCTACCTCGACAATAACTAAGTTAGAGATAATTCCTTTTACAATTCCTTTTGTTGACATATATTAGTTGTTTCTATTTCCTTTTTTCAGTTGTCACTCCTCTTCGGGTAATTTAACATTTTTCTTCATATTTGCGATTAACTCACGAAATACTCGTTCGCCTTCTTCGGCATTTAGTTGTACCCATCGTTCCAAAATTTGAAGTTTGCATAAATAGGCAAAAAGATACTCCACATTGAAATAATCAAAGACTGTGTTTTCTTCTAACCAATCCCAGCGAAATTTATCTATTTTGCGTTCCCGTTCGTAAATATCTGTTTCTTCCGATATTCTTAAAAGCGTTTCAAAATATTCAAGTTCTTGTTCCAGCCCAAAATCACGCATGTTTGCATTGGCTCGTATTGTTTTTGCAATATGGTTATTTCCCACAACCACGCTCTTCACATCGATATCATATTTGCGACTATAAATAGCAGCCAACGTATTACCAATATTTAAGTTAAGAGTAAACCATTGGGATACGAGTGAATTTTTTGCCTTAACTCCGTAATCCATGTATAATGAAGTAAGCAAATCTTCCCAGCGTTTGCCTTCTGCCTCGGCATCTTCTTTCAACCATTGCTTTATGAAAACTTCGAAAATATCGGGGATGTTTTTATTTTTTACTTCAGGATTTTCGCGGATGGAAGCAATGGAGTCTAATATTTCTTCACGGGAGAAAACTCCTATTTTTTGAATATCAGCATCTTTATTTGCAAGTAGTTTTAATAAGTTCTCTTTATCTGCTTTCAGAAAATATTTATCAATCAATCTTTTATCGTCCAACTTAAGTTCCTCGTAAAGCATCTCTTTAAACTCTTCCACCGTAAACGGAAGTTTTGTGCTGTCGAACGAAAAGTCAGGTAGACCTGCAACGAAATAATAATATTGATTTTTAAACATAGGTTATCAAGAAATGTTTTTTTAAAAGCTAATTAGAACAACAGTTTTTGAATTTGTGGACGTAAGAACTCTTTGAAATATTCAATAAACTCTTCCTCTCCAAATTTCACTTTATAAGAGCCGTCTTCGGGAGCGATAATGAAGCCTGTTTTTATATTATTAACCGACTCAATCTTTAATTTATTGTCAAGCAACGATTTTGCGTTTGCTTTTATATATTTCTCTAATTCCTCTTTGTTTTCCACACTCACAACCATTGTTTCCTTCTCCGACCAATTTTTCATAAGATTGGTTATAAGCTTTTGCATAAAAGCTTTGTCTTCCATGGCGGCTTTAACATTTGAAGTAGCCAGTTTGTCGGTAACAATGTTTGCAACTTCTGTTTTCAGAGCCTCTAAGGCTTGAGATGCATACAGTTTTAGTTCCGACTCGGCATTGGTGTTAATTTCTATCGATTTTTTTGTTGCAGCATCAATTATTTGTTGTGCCTTATTATTGGCAGAGTCAAGAATTTGCTTTTGTTTCTTTTGAGCCTCTGCTATAATTTTATCGGCTTCTGCATTTCCTTTTTCTACTCCTTCGGCATAAAGTTTTGAGGTTAGTTCTTGAATTTTATCCATAATATTATTGTGCTGTTATTTTAAAAAGTTGCAAACAAATTAATCTCAATTGACAAAGGTATAAAAATATATTTTCCTTTAACACTATCTACGGGTTAAAATAAGAAATAAATAGATTGCTTTTGTTATTTAACACAAACAAAAAGTATTATTTTTGCACAATGGATAAAAAAATATTCCGGCTTGCTCTCCCCAATATAATATCAAACATCACGGTTCCCTTGTTAGGAATGATTGATATCTCTATTGCAGGGCACTTAGGTTCAGCCATATATATTGGTGCAATTGCGCTGGGAAGCAATATTTTTAATATGCTGTATTGGAATTTTGGTTTTCTGCGAATGAGTTCCAGTGGATTTACCGCCCAAGCATATGGAGCACGCGATTTTGGCGAAGCCATGAATGTTTTATTGCGTGCACTGATAGTTGCCTTTGGGTTTGGGTTACTTATTGTTGTGCTTCAAATTCCAATCGAAAAAGTTGCTCTCAACTTTATTAAATCGGGTGCCGAAACTAAAGAAAATGTTCAGTTTTATTTTCGAATATGTGTGTGGAGTGCTCCTGCCGTATTGGCTGTTTATGCTTTTAACGGATGGTTTATTGGGATGCAAAATGCAAAAACACCTATGATAATAGCTATTCTCAATAATGTATTAAACATAGTTTTAAGCTTCACTTTTGTTTTTGTGTTCGATATGAAAATTAAAGGAATTGCGCTGGGAACCATGCTTTCTCAATTAATTACATTTGCAGTTACTATCACTCTATGGTTTAAATTTTATGGCAGATTACGTATATATATAAAGCTGAATTCAATATTTAATACCGATGCTATAAAGTTGTTTTCTAAAGTAAACAGCGATGTTTTCATTCGCACTTTTATGCTAACGTTGGTAACAACGTTTTTCACTTTTGCCTCTTCGAGTATGGGTGATACCATTTTAGCAGTCAATGCTTTGTTGATGCAGTTCTTTATGTTGTTCTCTTATTTTATGGATGGTTTTGCATATGCCGGTGAAGCTCTCACAGGCAGATATATTGGAGCAAAAAGTGAATTGTTATTAAGGTATATGATCCGAAGATTGTTTTTTTGGGGATTTATTGTCAGTGCTTTCTCTGCAGTGTTGTATATTTTTTTTCCACGTCAAATACTACAGATTTTAACCAACAACCAAGAAGTAATTTCCGTTGCAACGTCATTTATATTCTGGACAATATTGATACCTATAACCGGCTTTGCCGCTTTTTTATGGGACGGTATTTTTATTGGTGCTACTGCATCTAAAGAGATGCGAAATGCGATGATACTATCTGCGATGAGTTTTTTTGTTTGTTATTACTCCACAAAATCATTTTTAGGTAATAATGCATTGTGGTTGTCGTTTATTGTCTATTTATTGATGAGAAGTGTGGTGCAGACTTTGTGGGCTAGGAAGGCGTTGAGGGTGAGAGTGAAGAATTAAGAATTAAGAGTGAAGAATGAAGAATGAAGAGTTAAGAGTGACAAATGACAAATTGAAGAGTGAAAAGTGAAGAATGAACAGGTAAGACAGTTGACGGTACACATTACATGGGTTAAATATTGTACCATTGCACCCTAATTTCGATTTTCGAATTCCGAATTCCTATTGTATTCAAAAAACCTTATTCTCTGCATTTTAAAACCTTAGTAACTCGGGTTACACTCTAGCAAGTCAACCTTATAAGCTTATCAAAAAAGCTCACCCATTTATTTGCACATTCAATTTACAACTTTTGTGTGCTGTATCTGGAGGAAGTATTTCGCTTACGCGACATTCACCATGTGGAATAAAATCAGAGATTTTAATGCAAAGCATTATTCCACAGGGCAAACCGATTGCAAAATCGACGCGAGCGAGAGATGGAGTGATAAGTAGGAAAGGGTTAGAGATTGGAGGTTAGAGATTATTGGTTGAATTGTAGGTCAAGAGCTTGCCACTGCATGTTTAATGTCATTAGCAATGCGGGACATCGGTGAGCGATTAAACCAAAATCAGAGAAAAACGAAAAAACGAAATTACAAAATCACAAAAAAAACGTATCTTTGTTTTTGTTATAAAAGATCTCAACAATCAGTTAAAAACATCATGAAATTAATTCTCATATTTTTCGCAACATTTTTATTTGCTCTACAAATAAATGCCCAACAGCTACAACACGTTTCTCCGGAAGAGGTGGGCATGAGCTCAAAACGACTGCTGCAAGCAGATGGAATCATTGAACAAGCCATCCGCAACAAAGAGATACCGGGAGCTGTGCTGGCAGTTGTGAAAGACGGCAAAATGGCTTATTTAAAAGCCTATGGAAATAAACAGGTGTTTCCTTCTTCCATTCCGATGGACGTAAATACAGTTTTTGATCTTGCTTCCATAACAAAACCCGTTGCTACTGCAATTTCTGTCATGATTCTTGTAGAGCGCGGACAATTACGATTTGTAGACAAAGTTAATCTGTTTATACCAAACTTTAAAGGATGGACAGATAAAAACGGCAAAAAAGATATTCGTGTAATCGATTTAATGACGCATACATCCGGGTTGCCTCCTTATGCACCCGTGGCACAATTAGAAAAAGAGCGCGTAACAAGTCGTCCCGATCAAATAATAGAATATATTGCAAACGTTAAGCGCGATTTTGAACCTCAAACAGACTTTCAATACAGTTGTCTGAACTACATCACACTACAACGGATTATCGAAACCATAACGAAGCAAAGTTTACGCACGTTTGCCAAAGAAAATATATATGATATTTTGGGTATGACACATACCGACTATCTTCCCTCCGGTGAAACCCTGGCGCGAACGGCACCAACTGAACGCATGAAAGATGGAATAGTATTAAAAGGCACTGTTCACGATCCGCTGGCTCGTGTTATGAATTTAGGTATTTCCGGAAATGCCGGGCTTTTTTCTGATGCTAATGATCTGGCTATTCTTGTTGCAGCTTTGCAAAACAACGGAGAGTACAATGGTAAAAGAATCCTCAGCCCATTGGGAGTTAAAACTATGCGTACTGTTCCAAGAGCTACTAAAACTATTGGTCGTACACCCGGATGGGATATTTTTACTCCTTACGCTTCAAACAACGGCGACCTTTTTGGTCCAAACACATATGGGCATACAGGATACACTGGTACATCAATTACTATTGATCCGGATGCAAACACTGCTGTGATATTACTTACCAACCGTGCTCATCCAAATGATGGAGGAGAAGTGATTCGTTTGCGATCGCTGATAGCAAACGTTGTGGCTGCATCTATCATTGAACTCGAAATAAAGACTTCAGAAACTATTGCCGACAGACCTCCAAAAGATGCAGGAACACATAAATATCACGATCATTATTATAAGCGATTGGTAGAATTCAAATCCGAAAAGCCGATAAATTCCAAAGATATTGTAATGCTTGGCAATAGTATTACCGAAGCGGGCGGAGACTGGGCACAAACAATGGGCAACAAAAACATAAGAAACAGAGGTATCAGTGGCGACAATGCAAATGGTGTGTACGATAGACTGAACGAAATTTTGAAAGGAAAGCCAAAAAAGATTTTTTTGATGATTGGGATAAACGATATTTCTCAACACCATCCTTCCGATTATATTGTAAATAATATTTCAGAAATAATTGAAAAAATTAGAGTGAACTCTCCAAAAACTCGTCTCTATCTTCAAAGCATCCTCCCAATAAATGAATCTTTTGGACAATATACGCGACTGAGCGGTAAAAGTGCTCAGGTAGTAGAAGTTAACTCTAAACTGGAAGCTCTTGCCCGAAATTGGAATATTACGTATATCGACCTCTTTCCGCTTTTCACTGAACCGGGAACAAATATGCTTCGCGTGAACCTCACGGGTGATGGTTTGCATCTTACGCATGAAGGATATGAAATATGGAGAAGGGAATTGAAGAAGTACTTATAATAGGTGTTAGGTGTTAGGTGTTAGGTGTTAGAGGACAGAGGACAGAAGATCAAGTTAAATGTTAGGCACTGGCATGACAATTGAAACATAACAGATCTAACTTTCGAATACCGAAAAAATGGATATTGAAAAATCGTGTTCCGTGTTCCGAGATTAAAGATTAGCAAAGAAAATTAAAACAAATCTGAATCAACCTATCAACAAAATGAAGAAAATAATTTTTCCAGCTTTTATCCTTTTCCTAGGATTAATATCTATTTGTTCGCATGCTCAAACTCACGATCAATTAAAGCTCGTGTACGACAGTCCCGCAAAAATTTGGGAAGCAACGCTTCCCTTAGGAAACGGACGTTTGGGAATGATGCCCGATGGAGGTGTGGAGTCGGAAAAGATTGTGTTAAATGATATAACCATGTGGTCAGGGAGTGTGGAGGATGCTCTGAATCCTGAAGCAGCTAATTATTTACCCACTATTCGTCAACTTTTGAAAGAGGGTAAAAACCACGATGCACAAAAAATAATGTATCAGCATTTCAAATGCAAAGGAGAAGGCTCGGCACATGGCAGTGGGAAAGATGCACCTTATGGGAGTTTTCAATTGTTGGGTAATTTGTTGATCAATTATCACTATCCTTCAAAAGAATCTGTAAGCAATTATCAACGAGAACTATCTATTTCTGATGCGGTAGCACGTACTTCTTTTAGAAAAGGGAATGTGGATTTTACGCGCGAATATTTTGTATCGCACGAACATGGTGTGATAGTTATTCGATTACAAGCAGACAGAAAAGAATCTATTGCTTTCGATGTTTCGCTCAGCAGACCTGAACGCTATGAGGTTTCGATTAAAAATAACAAACTTATCATGGAAGGCCAGCTTAATGATGGATTGAATGGAGAAAATGGCGTTAAATACTTTACCAAATTAGAAATCGTACATAAAGGCGGGAAAATTGAGTCCAATGAGAAGAGTCTGTCGTTAACAAACGCCGACGAAGCTTTTATTATTGTTTCCTCTTCAACCAATATGTTAGATGCAGATTATGAGAATACAGTACATAACCTTCTTACAGAAGCAAGAATTAAATCGTTTGCAGAACTTAAGGAGAAACATGTAGAAAAATACCGGGACAAATTTAATCGCGTTGAATTAGATTTAGGAAAACAGGACAATGAAACTCCGACCAATCTTCGATTAAGCGAATTTCAACAAAATGATGACGCGTCATTTGTTGCCCTTTACTTTCAATTTGGACGTTATTTAATGATCAGCGGATCGCGCGAAAACACACTCCCACTCAATCTGCAAGGACTTTGGGCAAATTCTGTTCAATCTCCTTGGAATGGAGATTATCATCTGAACATAAATGTTCAAATGAATTATTGGCCGGCGGAAGTATGTAATTTATCGGAATTGCACAAACCTCTTGTTCGGTTTACGGAAAAACTTGTACCATCCGGAACTGCAACTGCAACAACATATTACGATGCCGAAGGCTGGATGGCACATATGATGAGCAATCCATGGCAATTTACCGCACCGGGAGAACATGCCTCGTGGGGATCAACCATTACCGGCGGAGCTTGGTTGTGTCAGCATGTGTGGGAACACTTTTCTTTTACGCAAGATACAACGTATTTGAAAAGAGTTTATCCTCTGCTTAAGGGAGCAGCAGACTTCTTTCTTTCAAGTATGATTGAGGAACCAAAAAATGGCTGGTTGGTAACAGCACCATCATCCTCGCCTGAAAATGCATTCTTTTTACCAGATAATGATCAACCTGTTTACGTGTGTATGGGTCCGACTATGGACGTTCAAATTGTTAATGAGTTATTTTCCAATCTACTCAAAGCTTCCGAGATATTACAAATAGAGAATGAAACAACTGCTCAAATAAAAGAAGCTTTACCAAAATTGCCACCCATGCAAATTAGCCCCGAAGGTTATTTGCAAGAGTGGATGGAAGATTACAAAGAGTATGAACCACAGCACAGACACGTTTCTCATCTCTATGGACTTTATCCTTCCAATCAGATATCGGTTCACGAAACGCCTGATTTAGCCGATGCTGCAAAGCAAACATTAGAGCGGCGTGGCGATGGTGGAACGGGTTGGTCGCGAGCCTGGAAGATAAATTTTTGGGCACGTCTTCACAATGGAAACCGCGCATACAAGTTGTTGAAAAGTTTATTGGAACCTGCAATAAATGAATTAGATACAACTTCGAGTCACGGTGCGGGTACTTATCCCAACCTGTTTTGTGCGCATCCGCCTTTTCAAATAGATGGTAACCTGGGTGGTACGGCCGGTATTGCAGAAATGCTTATTCAGAGTCAGCATGATTATATCGAATTGCTACCTGCTCTTCCTGACAACTGGAGCGAGGGTAGCTTTAAAGGGTTGCGTGTGCGCGGTGGAGCCGAAGTAAATGCTAAATGGCACAACAAGAAATTAGAAGAAATAAAAGTGATTTCTGATTTTGATAGAACATATAAATTGAAAATTCCGACATATATTTCCTCAGTAAACAGTCCTCAAATGCAAGTTGATATAAAAGATGGGATAATACTGTTAGACATGAAAAAAGGAGAAACAGTCACTTTAATAATGAATGAATAAAGAAAATATAATATTCAGAATAAAATAATTTCTCTTATCTTTATTGCTTGAAACAAGCTGGGAAAATAAGCGATAACAAATAGATGCGTTTTGCATCAACACATTATGAATTTAGATTTTTTATTAGAATATAATCCGGTTTTATTGGCTCTTTATGCCACACTTTTCACCTGGGCAGTTACTGCTCTTGGCTCCGGGATGGTTTTTTTCTTTAAAACCATCAACCAAAAGGTTTTGAACTCAATGCTTGGTTTTGCGGCAGGAGTTATGATTGCGGCAAGCTTTTGGTCGCTACTCCAACCTGCCATTGAAATGACAGAAGAGAGTGGCGGCACTCCGTGGATACCTGCGGTGGTGGGATTCTTGAGTGGAGGTGCTTTTCTGCTGATTGTGGATAAAATTTTGCCTCACTTACACATGGGCCTAAAAACTACTCAAGCAGAAGGTATAAAAACACAGTGGCAGCGAAGTGTGCTTCTCGTAATGGCTATTACGCTACATAATATACCTGAAGGACTGGCAGTTGGGGTTGCTTTTGGGGCATTGGCACACAGCCCGGATGCAGGTACTTTGGCCGGCGCTGTGGTATTGGCATTTGGAATTGGGTTGCAGAATTTTCCGGAAGGTGCTGCCGTATCAATTCCCTTGCGGCGCGAAGGTCTATCTCGATGGAAAGCTTTTAATTACGGACAACTCTCAGGTATTGTTGAACCCATTTCCGGCGTATTGGGAGCCTATCTGGTGCTGTCCGTAACTCCTTTACTTCCATATGCATTATCTTTTGCCGCAGGGGCAATGATATTTGTTGTGGTTGAAGAACTTATTCCGGAATCCCAAAGAGGTCACGAAACGGATTATTCAACCATTGGTGCTATGTTGGGTTTTGCCGTAATGATGACGTTGGATGTTGCATTGGGGTAAGTTGCGTATCGGCAATTAAGAAATGGCTTGTGGAAATTAAGAGTAAGAATTAAGAGTTAAGAATTGAGAGCTAAAAGTTAAGAGTTGGTATTTTGATGTTAGAGTTAGAGTTCGTGAGATTTAAGAATTGTAGTTGTCTCGATACTTTTTGAGAAAACATAGAAGTTACACTGGAGAATTTGATCATATGCAGTTTTCCTGTAAAAAAAAGTATGTAAATAGATAGATTTAATTATTGTCAGAAACAAAGAAGTTATGATATTTCAATTCTCCACTTACCTTAAAAAAAACGATGACCACATTTAAGTGGAGATCGTTTTCTTCTTTAAAATGTAGATTGTATTACACTTTTTGCTTAACCAAAGTCATCAAATAACAACATTTCTGGTGGAACTCCAAGACTGTCAAGCATTCCTTGAACAGCATTTGCCATAGGACCCGGACCACACATGTAGTATTCTATTTCTTCCGGTTCTTCGTGATCTTTCAAGTAGTTATCAAAAATCACTTGATGTATAAATCCTACCGGACCATCCCATTTGTCTTCGGGGCGTGGTTCAGATAAAGCTATATGGAAATCGAAATTTGGAAATTCTTTTTCAATTTTCCGGAAATCCTCTTCATAAAATATTTCATTTTTCGAACGGGCACCGTACCAATAAGAAACTTTACGATCAGTTGTTTTGAGTGTTTTAAACAAGTGAAGCAATTGAGAACGAAGCGGAGCCATCCCCGCACCACCACCAATAAATAACATTTCTCGTTTCGTATCATGCATATGAAACTCTCCATATGGACCTGACATCATCACTTTATCACCCGGTTTTAAATTGAAAATATAAGATGTGGCAATACCTGGTTTTACACCGGCTTTCCAAGTCCCTGTGTTTCTATCGAAAGGAGGAGTAGCAATACGCACATTCAGCGTAATAATGTTATCACCTTCGGCAGGATAGTTTGCCATTGAATATGCACGAACAACTTCTTCGTCGTTTTTTACGGTCAGTGGCCAAAGTTTAAATTTATCCCATTCAGGCTTAAATTTATCTTCAACAATCATATCCGAAAACTTGATATCGTATGGAGGAACTCTTATTTGGCTATACGAACCCGGAATAAAATCCAATTTTTCACCTTCGGGTAGTTTAACCACAAATTCCTTGATAAAAGATGCTACGTTTTTGTTAGATACTACTTCGCATTCCCATTCTTTGATACCAAATACTTCTTCCGGAACAATTATTTTAAGGTCTTGCTTAACTTTTAACTGGCATGACAATCGCCAATCTAATTGTTGCTCTTTACGAGTAAAAAATCCAACTTCCGTTGGAAGTATTTGTCCACCGCCTTCAACAACACGACATCTACATTCGCCGCAAGTACCTTTACCTCCACAAGCTGAGGATAAATATATCTTTTTATTTTGCAGTGTGTTTAACAGTGTGCCTCCTGCCGGAACATCTAATTCTTCATCATCGTTAATTACTATCTTTACATTTCCGGAAGGCAATAATTTTGATTTAGCAATTAATATTATGACAACAAGTATTAATATTATTACCAAGAAAACAACAACACTTGAAATAATTGTCAAACTTTCTACACTCAATAATACACTCATATTATTTATGATCATTTATATTGGAAATTCTATTTAAAGAAACTTTTTTATTTATTAGATATCGATTCCGGAAAAACTCATAAAGGCAACTCCCATAAGAGCTACAATAATAAAAGTAATTCCTAACCCCTTCAGTGGTTTTGGAACATTTGAATATTGTAATCTTTCGCGAATGGCCGCCAAACCAACAATGGCCAATAGCCATCCGATACCGGACCCGAAACCATAAGCTGTTGCTATTCCAATATTTGGAAACGCGCGTTGCTGCATAAATAATGAGCCCCCTAAAATGGCACAGTTTACAGCTATTAAAGGAAGAAATATCCCTAATGAGGTGTAAAGACCGGGACTAAAGCGTTCTATTACCATTTCCACCACTTGAACAGTGGAAGCGATGATTGCAATGAAAATAAGTAAGCTAAAAACACTTAAATCTATATCTTTAAAACTCTCACCCAGCCATTCTAATGCTCCGGCTTTCAGGACATAGTTTTCTAACATATAATTTAAAGGAACAGTTAGCATTAATACAAATGTTACTGCGAATCCTAAGCCTACAGCTGTTTTTACATTCTTTGAGACTGCAAGATAGGAACACATACCTAAATAGTATGCGAAAATCATGTTATCTACAAATATCGATCGGACAATTAAACTTATTGCATCCATAATGAAATCTAAAATTTTCGTGTCTTAAACATTAATTTGTCTCTTCCTGTAGTTCCTTATCCCGATATCTATGTACCCAAATGATACCCGCAATAACAATCATTGCCATAGGAGGAAGAATCATAAGCCCATTGTTTTCATATCCAATGTCGTATAAGGCTTGCGGTATAACAGGAATATCGAACAAAGTTCCACTTCCCAATAGTTCGCGGAAGAAACCTACTACTATCAGAATCCATCCGTATCCCAAGCCATTGCCCACACCATCTAAAAACGAAGGCCAGGGACCATTGCCCAGAGCAAATGCTTCTAAACGTCCCATCAATATACAGTTTGTAACAATCAGACCAACGAACACAGATAGCTGTTTATTCACATCGTAAAGATATGCCTTAAGCACCTCGCTTACAATAGTAACCAAAGCTGCCACAACTACCAACTGTACAATTATGCGTATCCGGTTTGGGATTGTATTTCTCAACATCGAAATAACAACATTCCCAAAGCCTGCTACAACTACTACCGCTATGGTCATTACCACGGATGGCTCTAATTTGGATGTTACCGCCAATGCAGAACATATACCTAAAACCTGTACTATAACAGGATTATTTTTATTGAGCGGTCCTAACAATACCGCTTTTGTTTTACTATTTAATAATGCCATTTTTCAATATTTTATTTAGAAACGGTTAAGTTCTTCAAAAAATTCTCATAGTCACCCACGCTATCGTATAGCATTGCATCTACACCTTTACTTGTAATAGTACCTCCGGAAATGCCATCGACATAATCTCTGTTCGAAACCGATTTCCCTTTTTTTACTACCGCAATAGATTTAAATTCTCCATCTTTGAACAACTCTTTTCCTTCAAATTGATCTCTAAAGTTCTCTGTTGTTATCTCAGCACCTAAACCGGGTGTTTCTGAATCGTGACCGAAATCCACTCCATACACAGTGCTCCCATTTGAATCAATTGCTAAGTAACCCCAAATTGGACCCCAAAGACCTTTTCCATTCATGGGCAGGATGTATTTTTTATCTCCGTCGATTTCGGCTTCATAAATTGGGAACCCTTCACGATTGGTCACATTCACCACAAAAGCTGAATCTGTTGGTTGAGTTCCGGAACTTGTTTCCTTTTTTGTTCCTGATTCAATATCAATTAAATAAGCGTCGCTAATAAGATCATTGTATATTGTTTGTGCTTTATCAGTTGGAGCATCAATTTTTAGAGAACGCAATATCTGTTGCATCTTATCAATCTCTACGTTCTTTTTTTGTTTCTCACTAAGAGCTTGATGCGTAAATGAGAGCCCAAGAGCCACAAGAAGCACCATTATAGAGGCATAGATAATTGTATATGTGTTTTTTTCTGTTTTCATTGTTTATACCCTTTCATGATTTTTAATTGCACTTCTTTTCAAGCGTTTTTTTATGTTCCCATCTATAACATAGAAATCGATGAGAGGTGCAAACGCATTCATAAATAATATGGCAAGCATCATCCCCTCGGGATATCCCGGGTTGAACACACGTATAGCAATAGCCAATGCGCCAATTAAAAAACCATATATCCACTTCCCTTTTTCGGTTCTCGACGATGTAACCGGGTCGGTTGCCATAAATACAGCTCCAAATGCAAAACCTCCTAACACGAAGTGATATAAAGGCGGCATTCCCATAATAGCATTTGCCGCAAATTGATTTATCAATAAAATAACTGCGCCACCACCCAAGAATACGGATAACATCGTTTTCCAGCTTCCTACGCCAGTAATAATTAATAAAGCGGCTCCAATTAATATTGCAAGGGTTGAAACTTCACCCACAGAACCTGGTATAAAACCTAAGAACATATCCATAAGTGATGCTTGACCTCCGGTTATACTGTGAAACGAAAATTCGGTAAAGTTGGGAGCATCTGTTATTGCTAATTGACCTAACATAGTAGCTCCGGAAAATCCGTCTACTGTTTGAGCCACCCCGTCAATCATTTGCGGGTTGCTCAAGCCAAATGTTCCGGCTGTACGAACAAAAACCTGATCACCGGACATGTGCGAGGGATAAGCAAAAAACAAAAATGCCCTTGCAATTAATGCCACATTAAAAACATTAAAACCGGTTCCGCCAAAGACTTCTTTTGCAAATATTACGGCAAAAGCAGTTGATACGCCAATCATCCACAGTGGAGTATCTACAGGCATAATCATGGGGATGAGTATTCCACTTACAAGGAATCCTTCGGCAATTTCCTCTCCTCGGTATTGGGCTGTTACAAATTCAATCCCTAACCCCACTCCATACGATACGATGAGTTGTGGCAAAAATGCTAATAAACCAAAGATGAATGTTTCCCAAAATCCTGGGTCTATTCCTATGGCCAGATTATGTTGGTAACCAATATTGAACATACCAAACAGTAATGCCGGGATTAGTGCAACAACAACCAAAATCATTGTACGTTTCGAGTCTCTGGCATCGTGCATGTGAACGCCTGATCGTGAGGTATGATTTGGAACAAACAAAAAAGTTTCAAATCCGTCGAAAACGGAATGAAGCATATGTAGCTTTCCGCCTTTCTCAAAATGAGGTTTTATTTTGTCGATATAATTTCTTAAAGCTTTCAATGTATTATATTTAAAATAGATGAATTATAATTGTGTATTATTCAACTTCTTTTCGAAGCATATCTAATCCTGTGCGAACGATGCGTTGTATTTCCAACTTTGATGTGTCAACAAACTCGCACAAAGCGAAATCTTCGGGTGCCACTTCAAAAATGCCCAAATGAATCATCTTATCAATATCAAAAGCGATAATTGATTTCAACAAAAACTCGGGATATATATTCATCGGAAATACTTGATCGTATTCGTTGGACATGATAATGGCTCTTCGCCCACCTTTTAATCGCGCATCAATGCGATATCTTTTATTGGGATTTAACTTTGATATTAAACTTGAAAGATATGTTGCACCAGCGCTATATTTTGTGGGACTAAGTGTTGCCCAACCAAAAAATTCGTGTGTGTTATTTCCTTCAGGAATTACGGTGATTTGAGAAGAATAGGCTCTTAAAACATCGTTTTCGTCAATTTTACGACCAGTTAGCGGATCTCCACTAATATAGCGCAAACGAGAGTCGTCCGGTTTGGGAATAGTTTTCAAAACTTCGTTAAGCGAAGTTCCAATCAACATTTTGTAATATCCTTTTTTTGTAACTTCCGAGCCCACTAATGCAACCAAGCGCGTTAAATCAACTTTTCCCGTATTGAACAAGCGACCTATTACGGCAACATCCAATGCATTCAATGTCCAAACAACTTCACCGCTATTAACCGGAGCTATATGATTGATTTGTACACCAACATTCCCTGCGGGATGTGGTCCTTCAAATTCGGTAACGACAACATTTTTTGCATTTCTCAATGCATCGCTTTTAGTTTTGGGACTAACAGAGAGGTAAACTTTACCTTTGGTTAGTTTTGAAAGCGCATCAAGTCCTGCTTGTAAATCCTTCTCCTGATCTTTTAATATAAAATCGTAAGAAGGAGCTAAAGGAGCCGACGAAAATCCGGTTACAAAAATATCTCGTGGATCTTTATCCGGATTTGCAACAACATCATAAGGACGTTGTTTTATGAAAAACCAGAGACCGGCATTCAGAATGCTTTCTTTTACCTCCTCAGGTTGCATAGATAGTGCATTTTTAACACCATAATCTACGAATTCATTTTCGTCCTTTCTTTCAACGGTAATATTTAATATACGACGTTTTTCTCCACGTTCAATAGCAGTAACAATACCACTAACGGGAGATGCTACTTTTACGGAAGGATGGTTTCTATCATACATTAAAGCTTCACCGGCTTTCACTTCGTCACCTACCTTTACACTGAGTTTTGGTGTGACTCCGGTAAAATCTTCAGGACAAATTTTAAGGAGATCACTTTTCACCTCGCCAAGAAATCTTTCTTGAGGTTCGCCCATTAAAGGTATGTCTAAGCCTTTTTTAATTTTTATTCGACTAGCCATATATATAACTTGTTTCTGTTTAAACTGAAAACTGTTTTTGTTAAGGAAATCCGATTCTTTAATTTCCGGGAAACATAACAATTCGATTTTCATCTGCAAAGATACATTTTATTTGTTTTCTGAAAAGTATATTCCGAATTAAAATAGGGAAATTATTCTTTATACGGAAAATCGGAGTTCGGAACTCGGGATTCGGGATTAGGAATTAGGAATTAGATTAAAGGTTAGAGATTGACACACACCCACACCACCAACATACCACTTACTACTTACTACTTACCACTCATCATCATCATCACATCATCACATCAACACATCACTTACAATTTTCATCAAACTTAACACCCAGACCCCGTACCTCATACTCCCGCAAATACATCACTTACAACTTTTCATCTCTTATTTTAAGATAATTATAGACTATTTCTAAATGGTTTTGTGTAATTTTGTCGTAAAATAGATATAAGTATTTTTCAATAATATTTCTACAGATAAATAATTATGGGTAAGCAATATAAATCTACCAAAAAGTCAATGAGTAAAAAACCCACCATTAAACGAAAGATAATAAAAACACTATGGGTTATTTTTGGTGTTAGTGTTTTATTTAGCGTTTTGCTGTTTGGTCTAATTGCAGTGGGTGCAATTGGGTATTTGCCTCCTATTGATCAATTAGAAAATCCGATTGATAAATACGCTTCGCAGCTCTATTCATCGGACGGTGAGGTTTTGACCACATACTCGCAGAGTAAAGAAAACAGAGTTTTTGTGACATACGACGAACTATCGCCACATTTAATAAATGCTCTCATTGCTACGGAAGATATCCGATTTTACTCTCATTCCGGAATTGATGCGTACGCATTGGCTCGCGCTGTTATAAAAAGAGGATTGCTACGTCAAAAAAGTGGCGGCGGTGGAAGCACCATTACTCAACAATTGGCAAAACTACTCTATTCTCCAAAAGCAGAAAGCACTTTTCACCGGTTGTTACAAAAACCGAACGAATGGGTTATTGCCGTGAAGTTGGAGCATTTTTATACTAAGGAGGAAATAATTAATCTTTATCTTAATAAATACGATTTTAATTACAATGCAGTAGGTATTAAGTCTGCAGCCAAAACTTATTTCAACAAGCTCCCATCCGAGCTAAATGTTGAAGAATCGGCTATGCTTATTGGGATGTGTAAAAACTCATCGCTCTATAACCCCGTTCGTCGACCCGAACTAACTCAACAACGACGCAATGTGGTGTTAAATCAGATGAGAAAATCGCGCCATCTCACACAAAATCAAGTTGATACTCTTAAAACAATCGACATTGAATTAGATTTTAACCGCTCCAGCCACAGAGATGGACTTGCTCCTTATTTTCGTCAATATTTGGCCGGAATTATGATGTCGAAAAAACCCGAGCGAAAAAATTATACTGCCAGTTGGCTGCAGCAGCAATTTATAGAAGATTCACTTTCGTGGGAAACCAATCCTTTGTATGGTTGGTGCTATAAAAACACAAAAAGCGATGGCTCTTACTATAACATATACACCGATGGATTAAAAATATTTTCTACTATCGATTCGCGCATGCAAAAGCATGCCGAAGATGCGGTGAAAGAACATGTGGGTGAATATCTTCAACCGGCATTTACAAAAGAAAAAGCTGGCAGGAGCTATGCTCCCTATTCAAGATCTGTGAGCGACCGTGTTGATGGATTGATTCAAGTGGCGATGCGGCAAACAGATCGTTACCGCGATCTTAGAAATGAAGGTAAATCGGAAGAGGAAATTGTTGAGTTGTTCAAAAACAACGAAGTGGAGATGAAGGTTTTCTCTTGGGAGAAAGGTGAAATTGATACTACGATGACTCCCTGGGATTCCATTAAATTTCACAAAGGTTTTCTTCGAGCCGGCTTTATGGCTATGAATCCCGTAACGGGACATGTGAAAGCATACGTTGGTGGACCCGACTTCAATTTCTTCCAATACGACATGGTTAACACCGGGAAAAGACAAATTGGATCTACCATTAAACCTTTTCTATACACTTTGGCAATGGAAGAGGGAATGACACCGTGCGATATGATGTTGCACGTTCCGCAAACACTCACAACAGAAACAGGGGAGCTTTGGACTCCGAGAAATCCGGGTGCCAAAAGAGTCGGAGAAACAGTTTCGATAAAATGGGGACTGCAGAACTCAAGCAATTGGGTAACAGCTTACCTAATGAAACTTTTTTCACCCTATGCTTTTGCAAGACTACTACATTCGTTTGGTCTCGAAAGCCCTATCGACCCTGTTGTTTCACTGGCTTTAGGTCCGTGCGATGCATCCGTTTCTGAAATGGTAAAAGGATATTCAGCTTTTACACAGCGCGGCATTCTCATTGACCCACTTTATGTAACTCGCATTGAAGATTCGCATGGAAATTTAGTAGCCACATTTGTACCACAAATGAAGGAGATATTTAGCGAGTCGACTTCTTTCAAAATGTTAGACATGCTTCGTGCGGTTATCGATGGGGGTACTGGTGGACGTTTACGTTTCCGTTACAACTTAAAAGGACAAATGGGAGGTAAAACCGGAACGACTCAAAATAATTCGGATGGTTGGTTTATGTCATTTACTCCTGAAATTGTTGCCGGAGCGTGGGTTGGTGGTGAAGAACGTTCCATTCATTTCGACACAATGGCTATGGGACAAGGAGCCAGCATGGCTCTGCCAATTCATGGCCTGTTCTATCAAAAAATATATGCAGACAAAGAATTAAAAATGAGCGACAATGGAGTTTTTAATATTCCGGAAGAATTTAGTGATCCTTGTTCCGATACTGACCGTCCATCAAGCAGTTACGAAGATTATGAGAAGCAAAAACCGCAAGTGGGAATTGATGATATGTTTGATTAGATAGTTTTTGCAATAAAAGACTCAAAAATCAGTGGTTCTCTATCAGACACTACGCAATAGCTCCTATCTTTGTGCCACTGAAAATAAATAGTTAGATAACAGATACTTTCACTGTTGACCCACTATTTAATTTGAAATCTTGGACAAGACAAAAATTGAAAAAATAAAAAAAGCATCTAAATTTCTTTAAATGCTTTTTTCAACGTGGTGCCACCTGGAATCGAACCAGGGACACAAGGATTTTCAGTCCTTTGCTCTACCGACTGAGCTATGGCACCAGCGCCTGTTTTTAATTTCGACTGCAAAGATAGTTCGTTTTTATCAATTACAAAATTAAATGAAAGAAAAAAAAGATGAATTATGGAATTTATTCTCTAATTGGATTCCAGCCCTGTGCTTGAAGGAGCATTTCATGTCCATCGCGCGTCACAAACTTGCTTTCCATGTTTGCTTCCGTTATATGTCCGATGACATGTATCCCCGGAACAATTTTTATTTGCTCATAGAAAGAAAGCGGTACAGTAAATAGCAGTTCATAATCTTCTCCACCATTTAAAGCAACCGTTGAAACATTCAGATGAAACGATTCGGCCATCATAGCAGTTTGATAATCTATTGGTAATCGCTCTTCAAACAAACGACACCCAACATTGCTCTGAGAGCAAATATGCAAAAGATCGGATGACAAACCATCTGAAATATCAATCATTGAAGTTGGCTGAATACCCAATTTCTTTAACTCTTCCATTACATCCCTTCTGGCTTCAGGCTTTAGCTGTCGTTCCAGCAGGTATTCTTTCCCAGCAAAATCGGGGTTAAAGTCTTTTTGACCTGCAAAAACAGCTTTTTCTCTTTCCAATAGTTGTAAACCCATATAAGCAGCGCCCAAATCTCCCGAAACGCATATCAAATCGGTATCCTTTGCTCCGTTCCTATAAATCAAAGATTGCTTATCGGCAATTCCTATGCATGTGATGCTGATGGTAAATCCCGTTAGCGAAGAAGTAGTATCTCCCCCAACAATGTCTACATTATAGGTTAAGCAAGCTAATTTAACACCGCTATAAAACTCTTCTAAATCTTCTACAGAAAACCGTTTGGAAATACCCAGCGAAACCGTTATTTGCTGTGGTATGCCATTCATGGCATAAATATCGGAGAAATTAACTATCGCTGCTTTATATCCCAAATGTTTGAGCGGGAAATAAGTGAGATCGAAATGAATCCCTTCCAATAAAAGATCCGTGGTAACAAGTGTTTGCTTATCTTTATTATCGATAACAGCAGCATCGTCTCCTACCCCTTTTATTGATGTTGGTTGTGAAAGTTTAATGTCTTCAGTAAGACGCTTAATAAGTCCGAATTCTCCCAACTCTGATATTTCTGTTCGCATCTGTTTTTTGAGGTTTTGTTCTACATTGGAAATTGTAAGAAGTTAGAGGTTAAAAGTTAGAAGCTGGAGGTTAGAGATTAGAAGTTAGAGGTTAGAAGAGGTTAGAATTACCACCAATTAGTAATTAGTAATTAGTAATTAGAAATTACCTCTCAACCCACACCTCACACCCCAGACCTCAAACCACCTCAAGTCTCCAGTTTCTAGTTTCTAGTTTCTAATCTCTAGTTTCTAATCTCTGCATAATCTCTCTCATAATTTCCGCCATTTTAGGCTGAGCAATTTTTGCTGCTTTCTGCACTTCTTCGTGTGAAACTTCAACAATTTTGCCTATAACACCCAAGTCGGTAATGATGGAGAATGCTAATACTTTTATTTTTGCATGATTAGCTACAATCACTTCCGGAACTGTGGACATACCAACGGCATCACCACCAATTATTCGAAGCCAATTATACTCAGCCGGCGTTTCAAAAGTAGGACCGGTCAATCCGATGTAAACTCCGTGCTGGAGTTTGATGTTTTTCTCATCGGCAATTTCCATTGCCATCAAACGAAGATTTTTATCATATGCCTCGCTCATATCGGGGAAACGTGTACCCAGTTCTTCGTGGTTCTTTCCGTGCAACGGATGTTCGGGAAACAAGTTTATGTGATCTTCAATCAACATGATATCGCCTACATTGAAGCTGGAATTCATTCCACCTGCAGCATTTGAAACAAAAAGATACTCAACTCCCAAAGCTTGAAAAACACGAATGGGGAAAGTAACTTCTTTCATATTATAACCCTCATAATAGTGAAAACGCCCTTGCATAGCAATTACTTTTTTGCCTCCAAGAGTTCCTATAATGAGTTTTCCACTGTGTCCTTCAACGGTTGAAACCGGGAAGTTTGGAATTTCCGGATACGGAATTTCTTTTTTATCGTTTATTTCGTTTGCCAATTCTCCCAATCCTGTTCCAAGGATAATAGCTGTGTTGGGTACATCTCCGATTTCATTTCTCAGGTAATCGGCTGTTTTTTTGATAGTTTCTAACATGATTTATTATTTTATTATTAAATGATTCATTCTCTATGTCCTCCAAAAAAGAGACTTTAATGGGTAGATAAAACAAATGTTCTTTTAGCTCTTTGCTTAAGTTGGTTAATGATTGCAGTCGTACTGCATCTTTCTCAGTTGTAATAACAATTTTATCATCTTTCAAATCTGCAAACCGCTTCTCAATAGTTTTAATGTCATCTTTTCCATAGAAATGATGATCCGGAAAGAAAAGTGTCTGGAGATTATCTGTTTTTTCTGCTAATTTTTCTTCCAATGATTTTGTTGATGCAATTCCGGCAACCAACAAGACTTCTTTTTTTCTTAAATCATCTAAGCTATAAGACTCCTTATTATCGGAAGGAAAAACAGGTTGCAAACGCTGATAAACAAAGTTAGTAAAATATAATGATTGAAACGGAAAAAGATCGAGCCCGGTTGCATAAATGCGAAAATTGATGGGTTTCATATTATCCCCACATTTTGTCACCACAATTATTGCTGCTCTATCTTTTCTGTGTAATGGTTCTCTCAAATTGCCTGCCGGCAAGAGTTTATCTTCATAAATAGGCCGGTTACTATCTATTAAAAGAATTGACAAAGAGGGCTTTACGTATCTGTGTTGATATCCATCGTCTAACAAGATGACATCAGGTTTTTTTTCTTCATCCAAATTCAGAAGATATTCAATGGCATTTCTTCGATCTTTGTCCACAACAATAGTTGTTCCGGGATACTTCAATTTCATTTGCATTGGTTCGTCCCCTACTCTATTCACATCAGAATTGGTTTCTACAACCTGCATGAATTTGCCTTTTCTTTTATATCCACGGCTAATAACTGCGACTTTGAATTTTTTGGACAACAAACGTATAAGATGCTCAATATGTGGTGTTTTACCGGTTCCACCCACAGTTAAATTGCCTACACAAATAATAGGTATCGGATATTCCTTTTGTTTGAGAAAACCATGGTCAAAAAAAAGATTGCGCAATTCCACACCAAATCCATATATCCATGCCAACGGAGTCAATCCGGAACGTATTTTTGGATGAGGCTTAAACATATTTTTTTACAAAATTTATTGTGATCTATTTAGTTTATACCAAAGAATTTCTTTTTTTGAATCCACTCTGAAAACCCTCAATTGCTGATTATTAGTCTTTTTCTGCCCTTTGTCCCTGAAGGGAAATTCCTAATAATCAGCACTTAGCCAAAGTCCCCTTTAAGGGATTTAGCAGCGGGAATCAATGAGATTGACTTTTCGGAGTGGGCTCTTTTTTGAATATTTGATAAGAAAATACGATTTTGTGATTCCGGTTTTTTATATTTCGCAAAAGCGAAAAAACAAAAAACCTGAATAACAAAAAAGCGTTCACCCATACCTCAGCAAAGAGTATTTAGTTAACATTAAAATTATAAGGCAAACGGGCTTGAACATAATCTTGTTCCTTTATATTTTTCACAAGTGAAAGAATTTGGTAATGGTCGCCCAAATATTCTTTTAATGTTTCAACTGCCAAGTCTTCCTTTTTGCTATCAAGAAGCTCTTCTATAAAGCTACGCATACGTGGATATTCAAAAACAAGATAATCATCTATTTCTGCCAGTTTGGCAGCTATTTCAATGGCTCTTTTCAAATCGCCCAATTCATCTACCAAACCTATTTCTTTTGCCTGATTTCCTGTCCAAACGCGTCCTTCTGCATATTGTGCAAGCGTATCTTTTGGTATATTTCTTCCATCGGAACAACGGGTAAGAAATAGATCATAACCACGTTCTACATAAGCTTGTAGAAGTTCTTTCTCACCCTCATTCATCGGTCTCGCAAAGTTTCCGAAGTCTGAATATTCGTGAGTTTTTACCACATCCACATCCAAACCTAATTTTTCAGTGGTCCCTTTCATGTTGGGAAACATTCCAAAAATTCCAATAGAGCCGGTTATCGTAGTTGGCTGTGCTACTATTTTGTTTGCATTGCATGCAATATAATATCCTCCGGATGCTGCAACATCGCTCATGGAAACCACTACAGGTTTCTCAGCTTTCAGTTCGGAAATAGCTTTCCAAATTTGCTCCGATGCATAGGCACTTCCACCGGGAGAATTAACACGAAGAACTACAGCTTTTATATCTTTGTTTTTGCGCAATTTCTCAATCTCATTTACCAGATATTTGTCTTGTATATTGCTCGCTCCCGTTCCCGAACTTATTTCACCAACAGCATATAACAAACCGATGTGATTATCGGAAGGTTTAATTTTCTTGGGTTTTACCGATTTCATATCGTTTACACCGGCAGAAGGTATTTTTTTGTCTTCGTCAATATCTAAGAGTGAACGAATATAGTTTTTCATGTCGGCCTCATAGAGCAAAGTATCAACTAAATTAGATTGTATTAAAAAATCAACATCTTTAAACATTGGCATTTCATTTACAAGGGAATTGAACTGATCGATATTAATATTTCGAGCCTGAGTCATATCGTTCCCAATTGTGCTCCATAAATCATTGAGATAAGAAGAAACCTGTTCGCGGTTTGCTTCGCTCATACCAGTTAAGATAAATGGCTCAACCGCTGATTTATAGGTTCCAACTTTAAAAACCTGAATTTCAATTCCTAACTTATCTAATGCATCTTTATAAAAGATAGGAGTTGCTGCCAAACCATGCAAATCTAACATACCTTGAGGATTAACAGCAATTTTATCAGCTACCGATGCTATGTAATATCCTCCTTGTGTATATGTATCGGAGTAGGCAACAATAAATTTACCCGATTCTTTAAAACGCATCAATTCATCTCTTATTTCAGCAAGCGTTGCTGTTGATGCAACAAACACACGCGAATCAATGTAAATTCCTTTAATAGAATTATTATCTTTAGCTTTTCTGATTGCGTTGGTAATATCATTTAAGCCCATTGGTGATGGTGCTCTTGATCCAAGCAACATTGAAAACGGATCGTCCTCCGGTACACGTTCATTTATTGTTCCCGAAAGTTTAAGATGAAAAACAGAATTGTCTTGCAGCTTAAAAGTACTTTTTCCCATATCTCCTACGAATGAGCCCATAAAGGCAAAAAAGAAAATAATAGAGACTATGGAAAAGAGGATGTTCGCAATTAGGAAACCTAAAGCGGATGCTAATACAATTTTGAAAAAATCTTTCATGATTGTTGAATTTTTTGGGTTTAAGATGAATTTTAATGGTTTAAATTGAGTAAGCAAAATTAAGAAAAATAGTTACACTTAACAATTATAATAAGGTAATTTTCACTCACGTGCATTTTTCTGTTATATTATTTTAAACAGCTTGCAATAATCGACTAAAAATATTGAAAATGAAACATTAAAACAGATGGTTTGTTGTAAATAACGTATTATTAAAAAAAAAGATGAGAACGATACGCAACGTTTTCGATTTTTTTTCATCTATATATAGAACGCGGTTAAGAATGGAAAATCGGCAACTGATAGCAGCATGTAAGAAACAAGATACAAATGCGCAGCGAGAGCTTTACGAAATGTATGCTCCTCGTATGTTAGGATTGTGTCTAAGATACAGTAAAGATTACGACGCTGCGCAAGATATGTTGCACGATGGTTTTCTAAAAGTTCTGACCCAAATTAAAACATACTCCGGTCGCGGTTCTTTTGAAGGATGGATGAGAAGGATTTTTATAAATACCGTTTTCGAGCATTTCCGAGAAGAGAAAAAAAAATATTTAACCTTATCGGAAGTTGATGAATCGGAAGAAATTGAAGTGGTTGATGAAAACTTTGAACGTCTTTTTAACGATAATATAACTGAAGAGCATCTGTTGGAAATGATACAAGAAATGCCACCCGGTTATAGAACAGTTTTTAGTTTATACGTTTTTGAAGATATGCCACACAAAGAGATTGCGAAAAAGTTAGGGATAAAAGAAAACGCTTCTCGATCACAATATTCGAGGGCAAAATCTTTTTTAAGAAACAAGATAAATGGCTATTATGCCAATAACAATGAATAATTCAAACAACATAGATCCATTTAAACAACTTCTGAAAAGCAAGCTTGCCGACTACCAAGCCGAAGTGCCACCCGCCGGTTGGGACAGACTGGAGAGTTCGCTTTTTGCTGCGCAAAAAACAAAAATTGTGCGCAGACGATGGATTGCATCTTCCGTGGCAGCTGTTGCTGCTGCATTAATAGGGGTTTTCTTTGTTTTTCAAAATATGAACAAAGAAGTACCTATGCAGGTTTCTGAACATCAAGCAACGGAACAACCAACAGAGCCGGCAAAATCGACGGTGAAAGAATCAACTAAAATTATTTCCAGAGAAAAAGAAACGAAACCCTCATCGTTAATTGCAGACAAATCATCATCAAAGCCTTTGTCACAAACAAAAGCAAAACAAATTAACAATTATGTTACAGACGAAGAAGAGTTAGTAATAGCCTCTTCCGAAAAAAAGGATTTATCGGCAATCATAAAAGACGAAGTTTCAGAGGATGAAACTTCAGCGAAGCGAGATGAATTTTCAGAGATGGACGAAGAAGCCAAACAAAAACTTATAGAAGAGTTTATAAATCAAGGTAAAGAATCTCTTGTGTTATCAGATGCTGAAACGAGTAGAACTAAAAGAAAGAGTAGAAGTTCAATTTCATTAATTGGTAAAAGTGGCTTATCGTCATCTCAATATACTAACACTTCACCAAATACATTGCGCACATCTGTAAGTGATACTTACGGAAGTTATACGCTCGCAAAAATGAAAGCATATAATGAAGAAGAAGAGATAAAACCAGAATCGGAAACCACTCACAATCAACCTATTTCATTTGGATTGCTTACTTCTTTTGCACTTTCACCAAAATTAAATATAGAAACCGGATTGGTGTATACTTATCTTTCATCTGAAACTAAAAGCAAATCGAACGATTTTCAAAACAGCGAAAAAGTGCAATTTCATTACTTGGGTGTTCCTCTCAATTTGAATTATACATTACTGTCTGTTAATAAATTAAATCTGTTTGTTACAGCAGGCGCAATGATAGAAAAAGATATCGATGGAAAAATAAAATATT
>Ga0265294_10001226_pt1 | contig 34874 bp, 27 predicted proteins | sample MunlanPumphouse3_FD_192504 | JGI IMG/M metagenome (GOLD analysis project Ga0265294, IMG submission 192504) | Groundwater microbial communities from a municipal landfill in Southern Ontario, Canada - Pumphouse #3 | ecosystem: Environmental > Aquatic > Deep subsurface > Groundwater | place...
GGAATTTTGTAGTTGTAACTCTTTAATGCAGAATCAATTCTGTGTTGGCTCTCCTTCACTGCACTATCGGGCAGCCCAACTAAAAAGAAATTGACGCCGGTATCAACATTTACTTCTACAGTGATGGGAACGGCGGCAACTCCCATCAGCGCGCAACTGTGTGTTCTTATGAGCATATCTGTTCTTTCTTTTCGGCAAAGATACAGCTTATTTATTATTTATTTTTTCTTTTTCAAAATAAATACTTGATTATCAATTTATTAAATGATGTTATGATTGAAGAATAAATGACATATTTTAATACGTAAAGCATTTTTTTGAGAAAGTGTTGGTTAACGATATGGCCAATCGCAACTCTTTTTTTGGAAGTTTTGAGTCTCGTTTTTACCAATTTGAGATATCGATTTCTTTCCGCCTACATCCTCATGCCGCAACTTGCCCCTTTGTTCTTCGTTGCAAAGTTTCGGAAGATGATTGAAATATTCAAAATTATACAAAAAAAATCGTTCCGAAATAGTCAACCAGCACCTTGTCGCCGTAGAATTCGGCGGCAAGGTCAAAGAGTTTTTTAGAGTCCAATACACTATTAGGAATTATATTTTTATTGACCATTAATGTTAGAGCGACCACTTGGTATCCAGCAAAACATACTTGTCCGGTATGTAAACTATACCCCAAAGTATACAAAATGGAATATGAAATGAAAAATTTAATTACTTATGCACGTACAATTTAAAACTGTCCGATTTTTTGCGAGGGCTACAATGGTTTTTTTACCAAAAGTAGCATTATATTTTTTTGATAAAATCTTTAAATAATTGATATTCAACGATAAAACAGAATAAATTGTGTATCAAAATTTTTTTTGAGAAAGTGTTGTGGATATAAAAAAAAATACTATTTTTGCAGCCTCAAAATGAGTGAACGCCGCGTTCGTCTAGCTGGCCCAGGACGCAAGGTTTTCATCCTTGAAATCAGGGGTTCGAATCCCCTACGCGGTACAAATAAAGGGGTTTGATCAGTGGTTTGCGTAAGTGAGCCGCTGGTTTTTTTTTATCGTTATCTTTCGTGTAAATTTTCAATTTTTTATTTACTGTCTGGTGAATAATAGAAATATTTGATTAATCTATTAGCAATGAGTAGATTACAACTATTATTCTTGTGACACGATTTTGATTTTTTCAACATCAAGTAGAATTGGGCACCAACTTTCTAATTCGGCAACAACAGCCTTGACGTTTGCGGTTGGTTTCCATACAATAAAGATGGTAGGAATTGTTTCGTTTAGGGTTGTTTCTGTGTTGTAGTAAGAAACGTCTAATATCGAGATTTTGAGAATATCTCTTTTGTATTTTTGTCCGATGACAGTTGTTTTATCCGCGTAATTTGTCTCATTTTTTTGAATACTGTCTATTTTTAGATTGAGTTGGGTAACGAGGAGGTCTTTGTTTTTGAGTTCTGTATCTTTGGCTGAAATGATGTTTTCTAATACATCAGCCTGCATATTGACATCAAAAACATCGCCTGTATGTTTGATTTTAAGTTGTGTGGAGTTCAGATTAAAATCATTAATCATCATATTGCGAAGGGTGTCTATTTGTCCGGCACTCAGTTCTTTTCCAATCAAGAATAGGGTTAAGGTGGAGTTTTTTTTGTGGTATTCTTTTTTATAATTAACAAGTTGAACGTCAGAAAAGAACTCTTGTTTTTGAATTTCGGTGATATATTTGATAACGTTAGAATTGAAGGCAGTTTCTTGCACAACATTGATGGCGATGAAGCAGCTTGGAATCATCACGATTAAGGCGAAGAGGGCGATTCCGCGTTTTACGTTTCTTGCCTTTTTTTTATTTACGAATTTAACGATGGGGAAATGTAGGTAGCGAACCGTGATAAAGGTAGCGAGGGCGATGAAAAACGAATTGATAAAGAAGAGGTAGAAGGCACCGAAGAAGTAATTGAATTGCAGGGTTGCAATTCCGAAGCCGGCGGTGCAAAGTGGCGGCATCAAGGCGGTGGCAATCGCAACACCGGAGATAACCGTGAAGGGCTGCTCTTTGCGCGAGGCGGCAACAATTCCTGCAAACCCGCCAAAAAATGCGATCAGTACGTCAAAAATAGTGGGCGTGGTTCTTGCCAATAACTCAGATTGAGCATCACTTAATGGGGAAAGAATAAAGTATAACGTTGAAGCTATTATGCTGATAATCACCATTATGCTAAAATTCCGCAGTGATTTCCGCAGGAGTGACATGTCAAAAGTACCTACTGCCAATCCAATGCCGTTGATAGGTCCCATCAGTGGCGAAATGAGCATGGCTCCAATGATGACCGCCGTTGAATTGACATTTAACCCGACCGAGGCAATGATAATGGCGAAAAACAGAATCCAAATGTTGATTCCCCGAAATTCAACCCCTTTTTTGATTGATGTCATGGTTGCCACTACGTCCGTATCTTCGGACATCGTCAGCAGCTCTTTGAAATGAAGCAGACTGTTTTTAAGTCGCTCTTTTACTCGCTCTAAAGTTACCTTTTTTTTATTATTTTCCGGTTCCATTGGCTTTCATTAAGATAAAAGTCGTTTTACAATATCGGATACAAGTTTGTTATCGGCTTTGCCGGCAAAGCTTTTGGAGGCAATTCCCATCAATTTACCCATTTCTTTGATACCTGAAATGTTTTGTTCTTTTATCATTTGTTGTATGGATACGGTAATCTCTTCTTCCGTCAGTTGAGCGGGTAAAAATTGTGCGATAACTTCCATTTGTGCCAATTCGTCTTTTGCTAAATCTTCACGATTTTGCGCCTGATAGATGTCGGCAGCTTCTTTCCGTTGTTTGACTAATTTTTGTAATAATTTAATCTCTACTTCTTCAGTAATAGGAGCTGCATTTTTTTCAGTTTTTAATAAAAGTATAGCGGCTTTTACGGCTCTGAGTGCATCTAAAGCAGTTTTATCCTTTGCTAACATGGAGGTTTTGATGCCGGAATTGATTTTTTCTTCTAAACTCATTTCTTATGGTGTTTAATTTTGAAAATAATCGGCAAATATACATGAAATACTTTGGATTATTGCTTTTTTAAAAAATATTAGCGCAGCGTTTCTACCTTAGCTATGCCGGAAATGAGGTACTTTTTTTTATTGCTCATGTTTAAACAAAGGACACGTGTTCGTGCAAATCTTTCAAAACGGTAAATGTTGCCCATAAAAGCAAATTCTTCCCCGGGTTTGAGCAGTTTTAAGAAACATTCATTTTCCGAATTGGGACGATATGCCGCAAAGCACCCGTCAAGTTCCTCTTTCGCTCTCGTACTCGTGATGTGGGTCAGGTATTTTTTCCAAGCGGTTTTAATATCTTCCGGTAAAGCAATGGTTTGAACGACTTCCGTTAGTAATTCCTTGAACTCTTTTTGCCATTCCGGTCCGTGTGGTTTGGGTTTGATAAAGAGACCATATCTTTTATTGTACACCTGATAATGCGCTAATTCGTGCAGAAATACAAACAAAAATTCATAGCTACACAAGTCGCAGTTAACGGAGATTTGTGGACGATCCTTTTGGTAGCGAATGAAACACCCATGTTTTGTTTTTCTGGGCGGTGAAATTTTGAGATTGTAATTTTCTTTGCTAAAGGAGTGATAAACAAAATCAATCGCTTCTGCAGGGAAGTATGGAGAGACCTTTTTTATAAACTCTTCTTTACTGAGTTGCATAACTAAAAACTATGCTTTGTTCTCTTTTTTGATGCTGAATTTTCCCCAAAGCCGCAAAACCAAAATTTCAGCCAAGAAGCATACCAATGCGAAGAGAATAAAATATTGCCATAGGAATTTGCCGTTGAGCCGTTCCGAAATGGCATGGGTAATATCTTTTGATTCGGAGGTGATCCATTCAACATTTTTCGGTTGTTGCACCATTATATCCTTCTGCTCATCCTCGGAATAGTAGTTTAATTGCGATTCTTTTCTGTCATAATTAAAAGCAATAGAAGTGATGGTAGTCCCATTGTTGAGAACATCATAAATGCCGTCTTGCGTAATTTGGTCGTGAAAATAGATAACGGTTTCATTGCCCATGTTTCGCTGTTCGGGAATATAGGTGGTTTGTCCATTTTGGATTTTAATCACATCATCGTTGGATTGCCCCATTGTACGGATACTCTGATAATGGTCAACGCCGATGATATTGTACAATTTTTGTTGCATGATACTTCGGATTCCGATATTGTGCATCGGAATGAAGAAAAGGGCATGTTTGTGGATATTCCCAAAATCATCGTTCATCGCAACCGCCGACAATATCAGTTTCCCTTTTCCAACGTTATAAGCCGATAGCAACGGCTGCCGGTTATCAAACGTCATGATGCTTTCTCCGGCACTAAGTTGGGTGAACTGAAAGTATTTCTTTGCGGACGGAAAATCCAAATTATCGCTGACTTTTTCCATACTTCCTTTATAATAAGCACTTTCCCTGTTAATACTTCCTACTTTCATCTCCTTGTTTACCAATTCGCCAAATTGGGGAACGTGAATTTTATTTAAAAAACTATTCCAACTTGCCGCCGACATCTCTGCGTTGGGAAGCACGATAACGGTGCCTCCGTTGGACAAATATTGATCCAATTCGTCCGCCAAACCGGAAGTAATGGAGACAACTTCATCTAAAATAACGACTTCACTTTGCTTGATACGACCATAATCAATGGCATGGACAGCCATTGCATTATATGAAAAAATGGAATCTTTTCCATAAAGAGCATCTAAGAACCGGTTGGGAGTTTTTTCGTAAATTGTTGATATATTAGTAGTTGAAGAAACTTGGTAAGTGAAATACAGTTGATCGTCAAAAGTAATCGGGGTATCTTCAATTTCAATTTTGGCAAGCTGTGTGCCTGTTCCCGAAATCTGATATTTCATTTGAAAATCGGCAGAACTATTGGCTTTAATATCCACCGCGGTCAGGGCTTTTTGAGCATCGTTGATGTACAGTTTTACCGGTAATTTGATAATATCCTCGTCGCCAAAATTATGGACACGCACGGTCAAAGTAGCTTCTTGTCCGGTACGAAACACCGGCGTAAGGAACCAACAACTGTCGATCACCGCATTATTAATCTGTTTGGCAGGAAGATTGACTAAAAATACCAAATTGCTGTCCGCATGTTTAAATTGAGAAAAGTCAAAATTGTTTTTTTGGAAATCGGAAAGATAGTAGTGTAGGGTGTTGGATTTTAAGGAACGGGAACAAACGTTTTTCTCAAAAGACAATATTTCGTTCCAAGTTTTGCTGTTGGGCGAAATTTCCCATTCATCTAATGTTTGCAGTGCTTCATCTTTATTCAACAGACGGGATTGTTGCCCGGCAAAATCGTTATTGAACAAAACAAACTCATCTTCATAAGAGAAGTTGTTGATAATTTCCTTAGCGTTGGTAATGGCGTCCGAAAAGAGCGTTCCGTCGGATGTGTTCCCTTCCATGGAAAATGAATTATCCACATAAATGGAAACGACATTCCCTTTTTGCGTATTAAATTTTTTATTGGGAATAAAAGGTTGAGCGAAAGCCGTTACTAATGCGGCAATTCCCAAGATTCTAAGAAGAAGAACAATCAAGTGCTTGAGCTGAGATTCCCGTTTGGTCTTTTGTGCAATATCTTGCAGCATTTTAACATTAGAAAAGTAATAGGTCTTATACTTTCTGAAGTTAAAGAGATGAATAAGAATGGGGATGAGTATGGCAGCATAACCAATGAGAAAAAGCGGCTGAGTGAATTGCATAGAGATTAATTTTGTGCCAAAATGTCGAGATCCGTTTTTTCTTCGGCAGGTTGAAACGGTTTCGTTGTAAATTGTTTGCCATCGTAGTACAACTGTAAGAACTCGTCTTGTTGGCGAATGTACAACACTTTGTAATTGTTAATCATGGTGTCTGGTCCCAAATAGGAATCTATTTGACCTTCAATCGAATACAAAATACGAAAGCCTTTTTCACTTTTATTGCAAATGTAAATGTTATTGTTTCCTGATGAACCGGTGGCATACGCTACTTCTGCAAAGAAAGTACCCGACAAGGAATCCTGCATAAAATCATTGGCGATTTCGCAGTCTTCATTGATACATGAATAGGAGTGATACTTGTCAGTCGGGTGTTGGCAAATCAGGGCTTCTTTCGGAATGATATTGCTGTCGATGTAAAAACGTACCAACTCATCTACCAACGCCGAATCTTTCGGGTCGAAAGAGAGTAAACGATTGTCTTTGGGTTTCTCGGGCTGACACGACATGAATATGCAACAGCAAAGACAAACAATGGAGAAAAAAAATGTTTTTTTCATTATTAAGAAGATTAAAAAATTCTTTCTAAAACGGTTTCAATTAATTTTGTGACGTAGGGTTTATAATCTTTTGAGAAATCTTTTGATACGCGGTTGGCGATGGCAACGCAAACGGTTAAAGTATTGTGCCCAAATAATTTCCCCAATCCGTAGAGGGCAGAAGTTTCCATTTCTAAGTTGGTAATTTTTTTCCCTTGGTAGTTAAATTGTTCAATTTTTTCGTTTAAATGCGGATATTTGAGTTGAGCTCTCACTTGTCGTCCTTGCGGACCGAAGAAGCCGGGTGCGCTGGCGGTGACTCCTTGCACCATATCGAAGGCGATGCGGTTGAGGAGTTCCGTATTGGCAGGAACGCAGTAAGGATAGGGCAGTCTTTCGTTCCAGCCGGTTTGTTCCACAAATGCATCCACCAATTTTTCGTCAGAGAGATTCCCATATTCATAGAAGTGGAGTAATCCGTCGAAGCCAAAACCGTAAGCAGCTGCAATAAAGCTATTTACTTTGATTTCCGGTTGTAAAGCACCGCATGTGCCGATACGAATGATATTCAGGGTGCGATGTTCCGGTTTTACGGTCATGGTTTTTAAATCAATGTTCGCCAATGCGTCTAACTCATTGAGTACGATGTCAATATTGTCAGTTCCCATTCCAGTGGAAAGGGCAGTGATTCGTTTTCCGCGCAGGGTGCCGGTGTGGGTTACCAATTCGCGATTCGTGTGTTTAAAATCAACTGTATCGAAATTTTTAGAAACAGCTTCCACGCGTCCCGGGTCTCCGACAACGATGATATGGTCGGCAATTTCGTCGGGGTGAACGCCAAGGTGATAGATTTGTCCGCCTGCTTGTAAAGGCAATTCAGATGCTGGTATTTTATTCATTTTTAGTATTTTAAAGGTTCAATCTTTCTATTTTTCCACAGGTAATTCCATGTCGATTTGTTCGTTCCATGGGAGTCCGTATTTTCCGATTTCGCTCATAAACGGATCCGGGTCGAAGTTCTCTACATTGAAAACGCCTTGTCCGTGCCATTTATTTTGAAGAATCATTTTGGCCCCCAGCATGGCCGGTACGCCGGTAGTATAAGAAACTGCCTGTGCGCCCACTTCTTTGAAGCATGCGGCGTGGTCGCAGTTGTTCCAAATATAATAGGTTCTCTCTTTTCCGTCTTTGATACCGCGCATCTGGCAGCCGATAGAGGTTTCTCCTTTGTAACCTTCTCCTAATGAAGATGGTTCCGGCAAAACGGCTTTCAAAAATTGCAACGGAACAATCTCTTTTCCTTCGTAATTTATTGGTTTAATGCTTGTTAATCCAACTTCTTGCAAAACGTTCAGTACATTGATGTATTTTTGTCCGAATGTCATCCAGAAACGGGCGCGTTTGATGGTCGGGTAATTCTTAACCAATGATTCAAGTTCTTCATGATAAAGAAGATATGATTCTTTTTCGCCAATGTTGGGATAGTTGATGGGTTTATGAATTGACATCGCCTCTATTTCTTTCCAATCGCCATTTTCCCAATATTTTCCTTTTTGGGTAATTTCGCGGATGTTGATTTCGGGATTGAAGTTGGTGGCGAAAGCTTTTCCGTGGTCTCCGGCGTTGCAATCCACGATGTCGAGATAGTGAATTTCATCGAAATGGTGTTTTGCAGCGTAAGCGGTATAAATGCTGGTGACACCCGGGTCGAAGCCGCAGCCGAGCAGCGCCATGATGCCGGCTTCTTTGAAACGGTCATGGTATGCCCATTGCCATTTATATTCAAATTTTGCCTCATCTTTCGGTTCGTAGTTCGCCGTATCCATGTAGTTTGTTTTCGTAGCCAAACAAGCTTCCATCAATGGAAGATCTTGGTAAGGAAGCGCTACATTAATGAGCAAATCCGGTTGATGTTGATTAATTAATTCAATTGTTTCCGCCACATTGTCAGCATCGACTTGAGCGGTTGTAATATTATCTTTACCAATGGCGGAAGCCACTTTGTTACACTTAGATAGCGTTCTACTTGCAATAACAATTTCGCTGAAAACTTCGGGAACGGAAGCACATTTGTGTGCAACTACTGCGCCAACTCCACCGGCGCCAATGATTAATACTTTTGCCATTTTATATTCAATTTTTGAACTGCAAAATTACACTTTTTTTTAATATATCGGTTTTTATCGTTCTCGTTATTTTTTGAGATGATAAGAGGATAAAATCCGGCTTTAGAACGCGGGATTCTTCTGTTTTTTATGAATGAAAAACGATGTGTGCGGCGACTTTATTCCTGAATGATCAACCAATACTTCACATAGTCGGTATGGGCATATTGCGTCAGCGTTTCAAACTGATTGTTGAGGAGATTAATTCTTTTTTCCCCACCTTTATCCAAAACGGCGATAATTTCTTCGGCTTGATTGATGACGACCACAAAACATGCGGACAAATCGGGGGCAGTTGCCCATTCGCCATAATCGACGATTCCCTTTTCTTTCAGTTGATCGAGATTTTGCAAAAAAGTGGCTTGATTGTCGTAGTTTCCCAAGATTTGATTGAGCACCAAACTATTGGTATAGAAGTTTTTTTTAGGTTTTGGAGGAATGTTAGGGGAATTGCCGGGGAGAGTTACTGCCTCGCCGCCGTTTCCAAAACCGATGGAAACGCCACCGTGCCCGTTTTCGGGTTGTTGCGGCTCTTGCGCATGAAGATTACCCATTAAAAATATACAGAAACCTATCAGGGAAATGATTGTACCAATTTTTTTCATCTCAATTTTTTAAAAAATTATTATAACTATTTAATAAAAAGAATTTTAGCAACATTTTTCTCTTTTCCGCTTTGGTCAGACGAAAAGACAAAATAGACTCCGGTAGCGACTCTATTGCCATAGAAATCTTTGCCGTCCCAAGTTAGCTCGCCGCCGTTGGCGTATCCCTGCCAAAGCAAGCTTCCGCTTGCATCTGCAATTTTGCAAAAGGAGTTGTCCATCAAGCCGCTGACTGCGATTGTGCCGTGATAAGTTTCTCTAACAGGATTGGGAAATACCAGCACTTCATCAAAATTTTCTTTTCCGATGGTGGCGGTCCCGCGGTACGAAATCAGCCCGCTCAGCGTTGCAAAAAAGACCTCCCCATTTTCATCATTAATACAAATGTCTAATATCTTATCCGAAAAAAGTGGCGAATTGTCTTCGGTAAAATGGAGTAATTCATCGCTGCCATCTTCCGAGATTAAAAAAACGCCTGATTTGGCGGTTCCGACCCATTTGCGATTCGCTTCATCCACGGCAAGTGCAGTAACTTCTTCAAATTCAAACAAATTCTGAACATAGTTGATTTGTTCAAGGAGAATATTCTGTGGGTGGGCAGTCCCCGCAAAAATATTCGCAGGGTTATAAATGACTTTAATTCCCTGATTGGCGCCAATCCAGATTTGTCCTTTTTTATCCTCCGCCACGCAATTAACGGATGACGTTTCGATGTTGGCGGCGACATTCATATCGACCCGGGTAATATTGTCATCGCTGAGGTTCGAAATGGTATTGTTGTCGTCAAAAACAATAATTGTATTGTCGCGGGGCAGTGTTATCCATTTAAAATTGCGCGAATCTGTCACAATTTGTCCGACTGCTTTGGCATTTCCGGCGATGTAGGGTGCTAAAGTAAACGATTGCCACGTTCCATCGCTTTTGAGCACAGTCAATGGCGTTGTAGAGTAAGAAGTTGCTATCCAAAGATTTCCGTATTCATCAAATGAAAGTCCCGAAACGGCGGCTTCGAGTGTGTCGCCGGAATGAAGGGGCGAGTTGTCACGATTGAAAATCTCGATCAGTTTCCCCTGACTGTATTTCGCTAAGCCGGTGCGAAAAATACCGGCATAGATATCGTTTGTATTGCGTGGATTGACTGCAACAGTGGTAATATCGTAACTATTGCTTAAAACGGGGAAATCTTTTTGTAAAATATTAGTCCATTGATAGTTGCTGTAAAAACTAAGATTGGGTGGTATGTAACTGTTGTTCCACACAGAATTAACTGCTCCCGGGGCAAGTGCCAATACTCCTTTTTGACAATCCATCTTGAACGCTGCCGTTGAATAGGGTCCGTCTGCTGTTAAAACTTTCGAACTTCCCCATTGACGAAATATTTGCACTAATCCGTTATTATTATCCGCCACCCATATTGTTTGTCCGTCAAAATGGGCATCGCGCGCGTCATGCCACAACCGTTGTTCTTCCCAACTTGCGTAATAAATACTGTTTTCGGCGGTGTCATAGATTTCAATGTAAGACCAAGCTCCCAACAACAATTCGTTGTCCGAAACATTCAAGGAACGGATCATTTGGGGATGGATCTGCGTGTTGTATTCCCAACTATTGTTATGAAATGTAATAACCGTATCTTGCTCTTGCAATCCGTTTTTTACAAGGTATAGCTTGTTGTTAAATGGTTGAATGATAGTGAATTTTGAATTTCCCAATTCGGGAACATGCTGCCAAGTAGAGAAATCTGCCAATGCAGGGTTTCCACAATCGGAATAAAAAACACCTTTATCGGTTGCCAAATAAAAAGAATTTTCAAAAACTGCCATTTCATTGACCTCGTATCGCAGATTCCCGTTTTGCGTGTACCACGTGTCGCGAATGAGAAGAGTTTTTAAATCAACGGTCACAATTCCGAAAGAGCAAACAACATATAATAAATCATTGTGTGATAAAAAGTTATTGATAGTCTTGTCGCCGGTAATGGTCTTATTTTTGATGTCCGCTACATTTTTTAGTTGATTATTTTTGATAAAATCCAGATTGGCATTTTGATAAGCCACAACCAGATAATCGGAGTTTGGTTCATAAAAGATTTTGGATATCAGTGTTTCCGAAAGTCCTTCAACTTTGGACAAAGTGTTTAAGCTCCCATCATTTTTATCGTAAAAAAGCAGACTGTAATTACTTGCTGCATAAACTCTTTCAGGGGTGACGGCAATGGATTGAAAACCGTTATAGGGTAAATGGTCTTGAAAACTTCCAATGGGAATCTGCGCATAACTTACGCTGATACAGTTGATTATTAATATAAAAAGTAGGGTTTTCTTTATACTCATTTTTTAATCTCATTTTTAAATTGTAAATTTTTAATGGGAATAAGAGAAGCAATGAAACTAATGATAAAGATGGTGCCGAAAACGATTAGAAAATCGAGGGCTTCAATTTTAACGGGGTAGTAATCAATAATATAACTTCCACTATCTCCGCCAAACGAAATGATGTGAAAAACCTGTTGAAGTATACAGACCCCTAATCCTATCAACATGCCGATGACTCCGCCCACGAAAGAAATAATCATTCCTTCTAACATAAAGATACGACGTATCATAGATTTGTTGGCTCCAAGATGGTGCAAGACCGCCATATCTTCTTTCTTTTCAATCACAATCATTCCCAGCGAGCCGATAATATTAAAGCCGGCAATAATCAGAATAAAAGCCAAAATGGAGAAGATAATCATTTTTTCAGATTTCATCGTTTTAAAGAGTAGTTCTTCTTGCTGAAATCTGTTTTTAACCACGTATTTGTCGCCTAAAATTTGGGCAATTTGTTGTTGTATGTTGTCGGTTTTGTTCTCATTATTGACAAAAATTTCAACGGAAGTGACTTGATTTTCATAGCTCATCAGATTGGCGGCGAACTCTAGTGGGCAGATTAAGTATTCATCGTCATATTCTGTGTATGAGCAGAATACACCGATAGGAGCGAGGTAGCGTGTTTGGAATGCGTCCGTCGGGTTGCCCAAGTTTTTGCGGGTACGTTTAGGATAATAAACTTTGACAAAATCGTTGGAATTTAAGTTGAGTTGCAGCGTTCCGGCAGCGATGGCACCCATCACTCCATAATCCACTCCTTCATCATGCAAAACAAAACTTCCGTCAATGAGTATAGAATCAAATCCGCTCTGATCTACGTAATCGGAATCCACTCCTTTTAAGAGCAGAAGATGCTGTTTTTCGCCATATTCTATTAACACCAAATCCGAAATAACCTTCTCAACTGCGCGAACTCCTTCTATTTTTTTAATTTTTTCTATAGGGAATGAATCAACGCTAAATGATTTTCCTTCTTGAGGTGTAATTTTAATATCGGGGTTAAAAGAGTTAAAAGAATCTGTTACTAAGGCTTCCATTCCGTTGAAAACGGATAGAACGATAATCAGTGCGGCAGTACCAGACATTACACCAACGGCGGAAATAATCGAAATAATATTGACAATATTGTGCTTCTTTTTCGAAAAAAGATGCCGTAAAGCAATGAATAGAGCCGTTCTAAAATTCCGATTTTTCAAAATTACTGTTTCAAAAGATTCTCGATATTCTCAATGTAATCTAACGAATCGTCAATAAAAAATTCTAATTGAGGAATCACGCGGAGCTGGTTTTTTGTTTTTTGTCCCAATCGAAAGCGAATATCTTTGATGTTGTTTCTTACTATCTTGATAACCAGGTCGTTATCTTCTGCATTAAAAATACTCAGGTAGGAGCGGGCAATGGACAAGTCCTTTGATACCACCGTTTTGGTAACCGTAATCATGCAGTCATAAACGTTGGGGCCGTCGAAAAGAAAGATTTCGGCTAACTCTTTTTTGATTAAATTGGCAGTTTTTTGTTGTCGTATATTGTCCATTTTGGGTTATTTAAGTGAATGATTAAAACGGTTTTATTGGGTTGATATTGTAGAGATGTTCCAGATTAAGGAATACGCATATATTTGTGACTTTGAAGGGAAACGCGCCAACGCGGATGCGCGAGAGCATAATCGACGATGGACTGCATCATTTTGGCAGAGTTGCTCCATTCCGGTTGTAAAAACAGCATTGTATTCGGACCAACTTTTTTCGCATTTTCTTCTGCCCACAGGAAGTCGCTTTCATCAAAAATAATGACTTTTAACTCATTGGCAATAGAAATTATTTCCGGTAGCGGGGCGGCATTCTTCTTCGGTGAAAGGCAAATCCAATCCCATTGACCGCTCAGTTTTTCGGAGCCTGAAGTTTCTAAAAATAGTGAAAACTGATGACGATGAAGTGCTTGGCAAAGATAATCCATGTTGTACAATAAGGGTTCGCCACCCGTTACCACCACCGATTTCGACGGATTTTGAACGATGCGCCGCACCACCTCATCTGTCGCAGTGAGCGTGTGCTTCGTTGCGTCCCACGATTCTTTTACATCACAAAAAAAACATCCGACATCACAGCCGCCTACCCGTAAAAAATATGCCGGTTTCCCTGTCTGATACCCTTCTCCTTGCAAAGAATAAAACTCTTCCATAATCGGAAGCAGCTTCCCTTCTATCTCTTCTTCCCTTTTCATTTCTATTTTTTGATGATTTTATAAGATTGTTTAGAATGATTATTGTTGATTTCTATAAAATAAACTCCTGAAAATAAATGTTTTAGACTAATTGTAGTCTCCTTGTTGAGGTTCAATTGTTGTATGCGTTCTCCCTGAATGTTGTAAATTTGCACCTGATAATTCTGATTTTGCCACTCTTCTGCATCAATATGAACCTCATCGGAAGTGGGATTCGGATAAATGATGAATCTATTCCATTCATTTTCTAAAATACTTGTATAGTGAATACTGTCAAAGATCAAAGTTTCCGTTACTTCAGCTTGACAACCGGTTCCGGTGTTCAGCGCCAAAAGATGGCATTCCAAAGTGTCCGGTGCAATGATTGTCATTTCGCATATTCCGTTTTGAAGTGACTGTAATTCGTTATTTACTAGAAATTCGTAAGTGATATTTTCATCGTAATTCAAAATTTCAAATTCAACGATAATAGAATCGGCATTGATGGTGTCTGTTACAATGTATTGAAATTCAGGAGTTTCAATTAAACACTGCTTTTCGTAGGCTCCCATGTCGATATTTTCTCCGTCAATTCTGGGATTACCTGCCAAATCCGTTTCCGGAAAAATATATCCCGAAAGTTGAAGATTGGAGGTACTTCCGCTTTCTCTGCAAACGGAAAGCCCGTTAATGGTATAATCTGCCGTTGCAATTTCGAGTGAATCTTGTGCCGTCACGGGGAGCCCTATTACGGTAGCAGGATTGACAAATTGTACGTCAACTTCATTGTCAGCCGAGATATTCAGATTCCCGGTTCCGCTCATCAATACACCTTGAACAGCAGAGTAGAAGCAGGAGATGCCGGATGATATCTGAGAATCGATAGTTGCAGCATTATTCCACACAATTGTATTGAACATCACCAAGTTACTATTTCCATAGAGAGCTCCTCCTTCTCCGGAGTTATTGCCAACCAAGGTGCTATTGATGAGTTTACATCCGGAACCTGTAGTGTACACTGCGCCTCCTTTTGTGTTGGAGTTGTTGTTGTTAAACAAGCAGTTAGAAATAACCACATTCGTATTGGATGAGTAGATGGCACCGCCGTTGGTGGCCTGATTTTGTTCAAAAGTACAATTTTGAAATTGGGTTCCGCTACTTACGACTGCCGCTCCTCCGTTTTTGGTAGAGTTGTTATAGCGGAAGCGGCAATTGGCATAAATATTATTATTACCCGAATAAATGGCACCACCTTCGGAATTGGTGGTGGTGATGGTATTGGCTTCAAAGGAGCAGTAAGAGACGATTATGTCTAGAAAAGTGTTGGTTGCGGCATAAAGTGCGCCGCCTTTTCCGGTGGCATAAACGAGATGATTATCATTAAAGTAGCAATGCGAGATGCTGCTTCCGGGATTTAAGTAAATTGCCCCGCCCTGTGTTGCTGCATAGTTTTGTTGAAAAACGCAATAGGCAATTGTGCAAGCATCTTGCAGAACGGCGGCACCTCCCTTTTGATGAATGTCTTCCGTTCCGTTGGCATAGCCATTTTTAACGATAAAACCATTAATGGTAACTTGTGTCGCCAATGTTACGTTTCCATACCATAAAACATGGTATACATCGTCAGTATTCGTGCCGGGAGTCTGGTTGATATCGCCTGAAAGGATGGTGGGATGGGCGAAATCGATGCCCCATTCATTTTCGATAATTTGTCGTTCGGAGAGAGCGTTTTCAGTGCCTTCAAATCCGCCATAAATTGCGATATTTGATTTCATAATGAAAGAGCGATAGCGTCCGGTTCCGCCTTCAATGCCGGAAGTAGGATAGTAGATACCCTCTGCCACCCATATTTGGTCGCCGGCAGTAGCTGCATCAATGGCAGTTTGCAAATTAGTGTATGCCGTTTTCCCCTGCCACGCATCGGTATCGCTTTTTACGTATAAAGTGTCTTGCGCTGATAAAGCAAAAAGACAGCAGGCAAAAATGAATGTTAGAACTTGATTTTTTTTCATCATTATTATGGATTTGTACGATTATTTTTTATTCTTAATTCTCATTCCGTAGAAAGAGCGATATACGAAAATCAAGCCGACTATTAGGAAAAATGTGCCGATATAAGGAGTATAGTCGGTGGTGGCGGCTAATGCGTTGGCTTCGCCCAAGTATTCGCCATCGGCGTTCATCAAACCTTGTGCGGTCAGTTTCATCAGGATGGCAATTTCAACGGCGAGCATGCCGAAAAGTGTGGAAAACTTGATGATTGGATTCATGGCAACCGATGCAGTGTCTTTGTATGGGTCGCCAACCGTATCACCAATAACAGAAGCAGCGTGCAGGTCGGTATTTTTTTCTTTTAAATCAACTTCAATTACTTTTTTCGCGTTGTCCCAGGCACCGCCCGCATTGGCCATATAGATTGCTTGGAATAAGCCAAAGATGGCGATGGAAATGAGGTATGCAACGAAAAAATTGGGGTCGAAGAAAGCAAATGAGAGCGTTAAACAGAAGATGACGGCAAAGATGTTCCACATCCCTTGTTGTGCGTATTGAGTACAAATTCGTACAACGGTTTTGGAATCTTCAATGGAGGCTTCCGTCTCGTTGAGGTTGAGGTTTTTCTTGATAAATTCCACTGCGCGATAAGCTCCGGTGGTAACAGCTTGCAAGGAGGCTCCGCTGAACCAGTAGATAACGGCGCCACCAGTGATGAATCCCAAAATAACCGGAGCACTGGTTAAGCTGATTTGCAGTAAATTAAAACGTTCCAATAACAGGATAATGGCAAAAATCATCGTGGTGGCTCCCACAACTGCCGTGCCGATCAGTACCGGTTTGGCAGTCGCCTTGAACGTATTGCCGGCACTGTCGTTGGCTTCTAAGAAGTGTTTTCCCTTTTCAAAATCAGGGGTAAAGCCATACTCTTTTTCAATATCCGATTTAATGGCAGGAATTTTTTCTATTTGTGATAATTCAAAAACGGATTGTGCGTTGTCGGTTACCGGTCCGTAGCTGTCCACCGCAATGGTAACGGGACCCATTCCCAAGAATCCAAAAGCCACTAATCCAAAAGCAAAGATGGAGTAATAACTCCCAAAAACTTCCAATCCTTTCGCGGAAAAGAAGAATGCTGCCAACATCAATGCTACTAATACAATACCTTTCCAAAAAGCACTGAAGTTACCCGCAACCATTCCCGACAAAATGGTAAGTGAGGCGCCTCCTTCGCGGGAAGCGGTGACCACTTCTTGCACGTGACGGGATTTGGAACTTGTAAATGCTTTGGTAAGTTCCGGAATGATGGCAGCCGCTAAGGTCCCCAAACTGATGATGGAAGCCAATCGCCACCACATATCTTCGGAAACCTGTATGCTCGCCATGACGGAATCTCCCGATGCCAATGCATAATTATTAAAAAGTAAATAACTGATAATGAACGTAACAGCTATGGAAACGAAGGAGGTTATCCATACCAAAGAGGTGAGCGGATTTTCAAAATTGAAGTTGGAAGCGTATTGATATTTAGCTTTGCAAATCCAATGATTAATTTCGTATGAAAGGAAAGAAGTAAAAACCATCAAAATACGCATAGCAAAAATCCAAGTGATGAGTAAAGCTTGGATTTCTACGTTCGCGATGGCAAGAATGATAAAAGAGATGAGCGCAACGCCTGTAACTCCGTATGTTTCAAATCCATCGGCAGTTGGTCCGACGCTGTCGCCGGCGTTATCGCCCGTACAATCGGCAATTACCCCCGGATTGCGCGGGTCATCTTCGCCAATTTTGAAAATTACCTTCATCAAGTCGGAACCAATGTCTGCAATTTTGGTAAAAATACCGCCCGCAATTCGTAATGCACTTGCACCTAACGATTCGCCAATGGCAAACCCGATCAAGCAAGCCCCGGCACTCTTCGCCGGAACAAACAACAAAATTATCAACATCAGAATTAACTCAATGGTAATCAGCAATAAGCCGACACTCATACCCGATTGAAGAGGAATGGCAACTACCTGCCACGGCTTTCCACGCAAAGAAGCAAACGACGTGCGGCAATTCGCAAATGTGTTGATTCGAATCCCAAACCACGCAACAATGTACGAACCCGAAATGCCCAAAACTGTCCATAATAAGACTGTCAATACTTGCGGCACCGACTTCCCGCTGAGAAATCCAAAATAGAAAACTATGGCTGCGCCGATAATTGCAAAAAGTATTAATAAAAACTTGCCTTGTTGCAATAAATAAGTTTTACAAGTTTCATATATATTTGTAGAAACATTCTTCATGGAAGCATGTACCGGATATTTTTTTATGCGAATAGCTTGCACCAAACCAAAAATCAGACCTAAAAAAACAATGATAGAGCCCCAAAATAATAGGGATCTCCCTGTAATTGCCCCGTTAAAAAAACTTACATCCGTAAAGTCCGGTATGGTTAAATCTGCTTCTCCGGCGAAAGTAAAGAGTGGAACAAACAATAAACTTAATAGTAATATATTTTTTTTCATAGAATAATATATTGATTATCAATAAATTAATGATTACGCTCACAAAGTCTGCTTGCGCTGCAAATGTACGATTTTTTTTAAAAGCCAGAATATTTTTTTAAAGTATTGGCTATTAATAATTTATTCTTAATAACTAGGAAAGATGGTCACGCGCCGCAAAGAATGTGCAGAACTTGGCTGGTTTTCCCGATATGCGCGCGATTGCAGTAATTGCTCAAGAATACCATATAAATATCTTTTTCGGGGTAATAAAGGAAAACGTGGTGATAACCGTGCCATAAGCCGCCGTGATAGATCAATGTGCCATATTCAGGGCTCTCTTCAATTCGGAAGCCGTAGCCGTACAATTCTTCAGGAAAGCGTCCGTTGTTGAGTTTGTTTTCGGGAGTTGTCGCCATTTTGACATATTTTTCTGGAATGATTTGATTGGAAAAGAAAGCTTTTTTCCAGCGAAACAAATCCTCTGCGGTTGAATAAAGACCTTTATCGCCGAAAGTGCCATCCAAATATTTCAATGGTTGAGGTATCCCTTGTTTATAATGTCCTAATGCACAACCTAATTTTTCTCGTGTGTCGGCAATTTGAGTTACGACGCACGAACGGGACATTCCTGCCGGAAGAAAAATGTTTTTTTGTACATATTCTTCAAATGGGACTCCCGAAACTTGCTCCACAATGGCGGTTAAAAGGATATAATTGGTGTTGATGTATTCAAAATTCTCGCCGGGATTGAAATTTATTATCGGTTTTTCTTTTTCTAAAAGATTAATAATATCTTGATTACTAACAAGATGCGAGGTGTCAAACCAGCTTTCTTTGAAGTCGAAATATTCCGGTAAACCGGAAGTGTGGGTCAGTAAATGATGAATGGTAATGTTATAGTAAGGGAGTTGCGGAAAATAGCGCGTCAGCAGGTCGGAGAGAGCCATTTTATTTTCGGATACCAATTTTAAGATGGCGGTTGCCGTAAATTGTTTGGAAACGGAGGCTAATTCAAAACGGGTGGTATCACCGATGAAATTGGCGCTGTCGGTAGGACTTTGGGTAAGTGATTTGAAGCCGTTTGTCCGTTTGACAAGAATTTCATCGTTTTGTGCGATGAGAAGAGTTCCGTTTAATTTTTTGCATACTTCATCGGCAAAAGCGGTGATCTCTTTTTGTTTCAATTGTTGATTTACATCGTCAAAAACCGCATTTACCTCTGCAAGGCTTAACGATTGCAGAGGCTTTGACGGTTTATTTTGGGGATAAATTTGCGAAAAGAGAGAGAAAGGAAGGAGGACAAGTAAGAGGAGATTGATTCGTTTCATTCATCTGTTATTTTAAGATTCGTAGAAATTCTAAAGTTAAGTCCCAGCACATTTTGACGGTGGCAATTTCCAATTTTTCGTCCGGTGAGTGAACGCCGCGGAGGGTAGGACCGAAGGAAACCATGTCCAATCCCGGGTATTTCTGGGAGAAAAGACCGCATTCCAAGCCGGCGTGAATGGCTTTTACTTTTGGTTCTTTATGGAAAACGTTTTGGTAAGCAGTTACTAATGCTTTCAGGGCATTGGAATCGGGATTGGGTTCCCAACCCGGATAGCCATCAGAGTTAACAACCTCTGCCCCAATCATATAAAAAGTTGTAGAAACTCTTTCCACGGCGGCTTGTTTTTTAGATTCCACCGAGCTTCGTTGGCTGGTGCAGATGATGATGCGGTCGTTTTCAATTTTAACAGAAGCTAAATTGCTGGATGTTTCTACCAAGTTTTCAATATCTTGCGACATGGCAAAAACGCCGTGAGGGCAAACGTAAAGTGAGTTCATGAGGTCAATTTGGATGCCTTCTTCTAAAATTTTGGTGGGCATTTTTGCCGGTTCGAAACTTACATTAACGTCGGGATCCGTTTGATGAAATTCGTTTTTCATTGTTTGGTTGAAGGCGGTGACGTAGTTTTCGAAACCTTTCTTTTCTGATTCGGGAATGGTAACCACTGCGAAACCTTCGCGGGCGATGGCGTTGCGGAGGTTTCCGGCTTTAATGTCAGCGATTCGCATATCGAAATCCTGGTAGGCGTTCCACAAAAGGCGGTTTAATATTTTGACGGCGTTGCCTAATCCTTTGTTGATGTCGTCGCCGGAGTGACCGCCTTTTAATCCGTTGACCGTGATTGTATAGGCGATGCTCTTGGAAGGTACTTTTTCGTAGTCGCAGTCTATCATTGCGGTGGTATCTTTCCCGCCGGCGCAGCCGATAAAAAATTCGCCTTCGTCTTCCGAATCCAAATTGAGCAGCATTTTCCCTTTCATAAAGTTGGGTTGTAGCGCAAATGCGCCGGTCATTCCCATTTCTTCATCAACGGTAAACAGGGCTTCCAGCGGACCGTGTTCAATCTCTTTACTTTCCAATAGTGCCAAAGTGATGGCAACGCCAATACCGTCATCGGCACCGAGGGTGGTACCTTTGGCTTTAATCCAGCCGTTGTCGACATAAGGCTGAATACTGTCTTTGGTAAAGTCGAATTTAGTCGTGGCATTTTTTTCACACACCATATCCACGTGACTTTGCAAAATAAGCGGAGTGACGTTTTCTTTTCCGGCGGTGGCAGGTTTAGAAATCAAGACGTTGCCTCTTTCGTCGCGTTTGGCTTCTAAATTCCATTGTTTCGCTAGGTCTAACAGCCATGCTACCACTTTATCTTCTTTCCCTGATGGACGGGGAATATTACAAATTTCATTAAAAAAATAAAAAACTCTTTCCGGTTGCAGATTCAAAATTTCGTTGCTCATAATTATTTGGGTTTAAAGATGATTAAAAATAAAGATTTACGGCTGCAAATATACTTTAAAAATATCATAGGGAGGACATCAGTTTCAATCTTTTTTTTTAATAATGATCTGTATAAAAAATGGAAGGGGAGGGAAAAAAAGATGGTGTAAAAAATAAGATGTTGATAATGAGGTATTTTTTGTCATTGAATAAAAAAATAAAAAAGATGATGAAAGTGCTTTTTATTTTGAAAAAAAGTGTAATTTTGCAGCCTCAAAAATTGAGAAGGTTCTTTGAACGATGCCTTGGTGGTGGAATTGGTAGACACGCGGGACTTAAAATCCCGTGATCATTGCGATCGTGCGGGTTCAAGTCCCGCCCGAGGTACATAAAATAAGCGGAAGTAGCTCAGTTGGTAGAGCACGACCTTGCCAAGGTCGGGGTCGCGAGTTCGAGTCTCGTTTTCCGCTCTATTTTTCGCGGAAGTAGCTCAGTTGGTAGAGCACGACCTTGCCAAGGTCGGGGTCGCGAGTTCGAGTCTCGTTTTCCGCTCCAATTTCCAAATAATGCCCGATCAGACGATTGGGCATTATTGTTTTATATAATTGAAAATCAAGAATCTATATATAAACGATTTTTCTTCCCTGAATGGGTACCATATTTCACCCCCATGTGAGGCACTGAAAATTAGAATTAAAATCACAAACTTCTGGAGGAAATTCATAAAAATAAATAAAACTCTTTACCCAAAAAAAATGTATTTTTGCCAATTATTTCTCAAATACGATTGACATGCATGATAATTTGCATATAGTCACAGATTTAGCACTTATTTTAATCTCTGCGGGGTTTATCACGATTATTTTTAAACTGCTAAAACAGCCATTGGTGTTGGGCTATATTGTAGCAGGTTTTATTGTTGGACCACATTTTAAATTATTTCCCACGGTCATAGAACAAACAGGGGTTGAAGAGTGGTCAGAAATTGGTATCATCTTTTTACTTTTTGCGTTAGGGCTTGAATTTAGTTTTAAAAAACTTTTGAAAGTGGGCAGTACAGCCGTGATTGGTGCTGCAGCGGAAATAATAACCATGATGTGCATCGGCTTCTTGACAGGCTATTTGCTCGGTTGGTCATCGATGGAAAGCATCTTTTTGGGCGGTATGTTGGCGATGTCTTCCACCACCATCATTATCAAGGCTTTTGATGATATGGGATTGAAAAAACAGCAATTCGCCGACATTACCATGGTGATATTAATCATACAAGACCTCGTTGCCATTGTGATGATGGTCTTACTATCGACCGCCGCCGCCAGTCAAAAGTTCGCCGGTATGGAGATGCTTTGGTGCATCGGGAAATTGATATTTTTCATGGTGCTTTGGTTCGTGGTGGGCATATCGATTATTCCCACTTTTTTTAGAAAAGCAAAAAAATATATCAATCACGAAACATTGCTGATTTTATCCATCGGATTATGTTTCGGAATGGTATTGTTTGCCAATGCTGTCGGTTTTTCGTCTGCCCTTGGCGCATTCGTGATGGGTTCCATCTTGTCGGAAACCGTTGAAGGAGAACATATTCAAAGTCTCATCAAGAGTATCAAAGACCTTTTCGGCGCGATTTTCTTTGTGTCGGTGGGTATGATGGTCGATCCCCACATACTGGTCGAATATTGGGGCATTATCCTTGTTCTTACCGTTATTGTTTTGTTTATAAAATCCTTTGTTTCATCTGCAGGGCTGATATTTGCCGGTAGATCTTTACAAGTATCGCTCGCCACCGGTTTTAGCCTGGCACAAATTGGGGAATTTGCCTTCATTATTGCCTCCTTGGGCGTATCGCTCGGCGTCATGCGCCCCTTCATCTATCCTATTATTGTGGCAGTCGCCGTCATCACCACTTTCACAACTCCTTACTACATCCGTTTAGCCGACCCCGTTTACCGTTTGCTTAATAAAAAATTACCTCCCGAATTTATCAAAAAAATAGACGGTTACAGCATCACGGTAAACAATATTAAAGTGTCCCAAAGTTGGAACAAAATTATCAGACTTTCCCTTACGCGCACCATCGTTTTTGCCGTTATTTGCATTTGTGTGATTATTCTGTCGTTTAATTATTTTTATCCGTTCACTCTCAAACAATTAGGGAATATGTTACCCGTAGTCGCCATTAATACCATTAATTGTCTGGTTACTTTGGTGTTGATGTCACCGTTTTTGTATGGATTGATAAAACATGGCAGTCGCGCTCAAGAAGAGTATGCCGTTTTGTGGCGCGAAAATAAATACAACCAAATAGTGATTGTGGCCTGGAGTTTGCTTCGTATTTTTACAGCTTGTTTCTTCGTGATTCTTGTTCTTTCCAAATGTTTTAAATTCACACCGTGGGTCATTGGACTGATCGCCATTTCCATTATCATTTTTATCGCTTTATCTCGCCATGTATTAAAAAGATATGTAAAAATTGAAAAGAATTTTATGCAAAATCTCAATGCCAAAGAGATGGAAAATCCCGAAGACCAAGAAACTAAAAAAGAATAATAATGTTACCCATCTTATTAGAAGTATGTGCTAATTCGCTCGAATCTGCGAGCCGTGCCGAAAGTGCCGGTGTCAAACGCATTGAACTGTGCCGCAACCTTGAAATTGGCGGACTAACTCCATCTTATGATGATATTCGCTACTGTGTAAATAACTTATCTTTAGATACTTATGTCCTTATCCGCCCCAGAGCAGGCGACTTCTGCTATCACCCCACCGAATTTGATGAAATACTTCGCGATATTCACTTTTGCCAATCTGTCGGCGCAAAAGGCGTTGTGGTGGGGTTCCTCCACCCCGATTTGTCCGTTGATACGGAAAAATGTAAGACGGCAATTCAAGCTGCCGGTAACATGCAAGTCACCTTCCACCGCGCTTTCGACCGCTGCCTTCATTGGTCGGTCGCCTTAGAACAAATTATCGAATGTGGATTTCATCGAATCCTGACTTCCGGTCAGCGCAAAACCGCGGAAGAAGGAATCGATATACTGAAACAAATTGTAAAACAAGCAGATAATAGGATTACCATTCTGGCTGGTGCCGGCATTAATTCATCCAATGTTGCTCGAATTATTAAAGAAACCGGTGTGAGAGAGGTTCACGGAAGTTGCAAAACAGAGGGCTGCATGAGCGACCTCAACGAAATTATCAGAACATTAAATATTATTAATACTTTCAATCAATGAAAAAAATGCTCATTTTTTTGTTCGTTTCGCTATTTGTTATCAGTGGCGAAGCGCAACATTTTATCAACGACATTGCTTACAGAGAACAAGTTCATCAAGACTTTTTGAAACGAAAAGAGCAGACCAAAGGAAGGGAAGATGCTTTGTACGGAATTTTTAAACAAAAATTGACTCTTCAAGAAACGGAAGCATTGGAATTTCTGTACGCTTACATGCCGTTGAGTGACTTGGCAGATTATGACGGTAATTTTTTCTTGAATCAGGTACGTACCTCTTTTGATGCTCGCCGTTATTTTACTTGGGGAGAGCGCGTTCCGGAAGATATTTACCGGCATTTTGTTTTGGTTTATCGGGTGAATAACGAGAATTTGGATAGTGCACGGCAAGTTTTTTTTCAAGAATTGAAAGAGCGGGTGCATGGTTTGTCCATGTATGAGGCAGCGTTGGAAGTAAATCATTGGTGCCACGAAAAAGTGGCATATCGTCCCTCCGATGGACGCACCTCGGCGCCGTTGGCAACGGTAAAAACAGCGTTGGGACGTTGCGGGGAGGAATCCACATTTACCGTTACGGCGATGCGCGCGGTGGGCATTCCGGCACGACAATGCTATACTCCGCGCTGGGCACATACCGACGATAACCACGCGTGGGTGGAAGTGTGGGTGGACGGGAAATGGTATTTCCTCGGTGCGTGCGAACCTGACCCTGAACTCAATATGGGCTGGTTCGCCATTCCAAGCACCCGCACGATGATGGTGCACTCCAACGCTTTCGGAAAATATAACCAAAACGAAGAAGTTACCTTAGCCACAAACCTCTTCTCGCGCGTGAATATGCTCTCCAATTATACCGATACAAAAAAAATTACAGTTACCGTCTTAAATGCTGATAATAAGCCTGTTGAAAATGCAACTGTGAAATTTAAACTCTATAATTATGCCGAATATTATTCGATTGCAACCCAACAAACCAACGCCGCCGGAAAAGCAGAAATTACTACCGGTTTGGGCGACTTATTAATCTGGGCTTCTTTCGACAATCACTACAATTATCAAAAAATCGATGTGCGCGAATCATCTTCTATTACATTGATAATGAATAGAATACAAGGGAAAGAGTATGTCGAAGAACTGACCATTGTCCCGCCGGTAGAGAAACACGACATCGTGACCGCCTCGCCCGAAAAAGCAAAACTAAACTCTGCAAGATTGCATTATGAAGATTCACTCCGCAATGCGTATATGCAAACTTTTATGACGGAAAATGATGGCAATTTAGTAAAAAATGAGAATCTTACCTCTCAACAAATTGGATATTTGTTGCAAAAAAGTGAAGGTAATTATGCGGAAATTATCCAATTATTAGAGCAAAATTCAAAAAAAGTAGACGGATTGTATTTGAACGATTTGATGCTCTCTTTATCCGAAAAAGACTTGCGCGATTTGGACGCATCTATTATTCAACAACATATAACTTATTATAAACCAAATAAATATAATTTTGATTGTTACTTAAAAGGTATCATTTCTCCCCGAATATCCAATGAAGGAATCCGCCCGTGGCGACAATTTTTGAAATCTCATTTTGAAAAAGAACTTCAAAATAATATTTCCGTGATAGCCATCATGGCATGGATCCAAGAGCATATTCAAATAGACGAGGTTGGGAACTATTTTAATTGTCCGATTTCTCCGCGTGGTGTTTGTGAATTGCGCATATCCGACCGCCACTCCCGCGACATTTTCTTCGTAGCGGCTTGTCGGTCGCTGGATATTCCCGCCTATTTGGATAACGCAACCAATCAATTATTTGCGTATGAAAATAACAAATGGAATTATGTCTCGTTCGACCTGATGCAGAATTTAGGCGAGACGGGCACGCTCACTATTGATTATCAAGGAGATGCCGAAATTACGCCCACTTATTGGACACATTATACCATTGCTAAATTCGAGAACGGCGATTTTGTAACTTTTGATTATGAGAACGATCCGCGCGTGGCCAATTTTCCGTTTTCTTTAACCTTGGATGCCGGCTATTATATGCTTTCAACCGGCAATCGCTACAGCGACGGGACTACCTTGTCGCGATTGGATTTTTTTAATATCCCCGCAGGAAAAGAAGTGAAGAAATCACTCATTATCAGAGACTTGTTGAAAAGAAACGAAACTTATGGAGTTATTCAGACAGATTATTCTTTCAACATTGATAATCAAATAAAAACGGTTCAGCAATTAATGAACGGGAACACCATGCTGGTTTGTTTTATTGACCCGACGCTCGAGCCGACGAAGCATCTTCTGAATGACTTGGCGGCTCGTAAGTCTGATTTTGAAAAATGGGGTGGCACAATGCTTTTTGTGGTACCATCTGACAAATTAAGTGCCGATTTTAATTTTGACCAATGGCAACTACCATCCCAGAGCATATTAATGGAAGATAAAGGAAATCAATGGTTTAATAAAATTATTACGGACACGGACCAATATTTTCGCGACAATTATCCGGTGGTATATCTGATAAAAAATGATGGAATGATTATTTTTAAAAGTGAAGGTTATCGAATTGGAACGGGTAATTTGATACTCAATACATTAAAAACCGAATAGAAACTATTTTTCCGCAGTCGTAATAAGAGATGACCGAAAAGGTGTATTTTTGTAACATGAAAAATAAATCGACATTTGCCATTTACACATTGGGTTGTAAACTTAATTTCAGTGAATCATCGGATATGGGGCGACAACTGATGGAAAGTGGCTTTCGACATTCTGAGAATCCTGATTTTCTTATACTTAACAGTTGTGCTGTAACGTCAGCGGCTGAAAAAAAAGCGCGAAATTTGGTATCTAAACTACACCGTGAAAACCCTGAAAGTAAAATTATTGTGATGGGTTGTTTTGCGGCATTGCGCCCGGCGGAAATTCTAAAATGGGATGGGGTAGTGGCAACTTTTGGAAGTGAAGACAAAATGAATGTCATTCCTTTCATCAAGGGCGAATCTGTTGCAGCGAAGCCGGAATTTTTTTCCACCTTTTCTGCCAACGACCGTACCCGCTCCTTTTTAAAAATTCAAGATGGCTGCGACTACCATTGTACCTATTGCACCGTTTGCCAAGCCCGTGGCAACAGCCGGAGCGATACCATCGAAAATGTACTCGCCCAATTTGATAAACTCTTGACTTACAATATAAAAGAAGTTAATCTGACCGGTGTCAATTTGGGAGATTTTGGCAGAAAAATAGGAACTGATTTCTATCAATTGCTTTGTGCCATCGAACAAAAAAAATATTCTGTCAGATTGCGAATATCCTCCATTGAACCGAATCTTCTGACCGATGATATTATTGCATTGTGCGCTGATTCAGAGATAATTATGCCACATTTTCACATTCCTTTGCAATCGGGTTGCAACAAGATTTTGGAACTCATGAAAAGACGTTATCATCGTGAATTATTTGCCGATAAAATCTATCAAATCAAAGAAAAAATGCCGCACGCCTGTATTGCGTTAGATGTGATTGCCGGCTTCCCCCACGAAACCCCCGCCGATTTTGAAGATACTTATAATTTTTTAAAATCACTACCTATCAGCTATTTACACGTTTTTACTTACTCAAAACGCCCCAACACGCCGGCTGCAACGATGGATGAGCAAGTCTCCCCACAAGAAAAAAAATGGCGCACCTTGCAACTGATTGAACTTTCTAACGAGAAAAAGAATCTTTTTTATCATCAACACATTGGAGAAAGCCGAAAAGTACTGATAGAAGCCGAATCAAAGGGTAATTGGATGTTTGGATTTACCGATAATTATATTAAAATTAAAATACCGTACAACGAATTAAAAATCAATACAATAGAAGATGTTTTATTAGAACCGGAGCGCTTTTCGTTTTCGTAAAATGATTCTGTTTATTCCATTATCATCAAAATAATTTTATCTTTTAAACATAAAATGAAAAAAATACACTTATTGATACTCAGTCTTTTGTCGGGCGCATTGCTCTGGCTTTCGTGGACGCCCAACGGGTTTGCCTTTCTTGTCCTGGCCGCATTTGTTCCTCTGTTTTTTGTGAGTGAACATTTGTATGCGAACCGTGTTCGTCATCCATTCTGGAAAGGCTTGATTTACTCGTTTTTAACATTTTTTGTGTGGAATGTTTCTACTACTTGGTGGATATGGAACAGTACACCGGAAGGTTCCATTGTTACCTTTGTGTTGAACGCGCTGTTTATGTCTATTGTTTTTGCTTTTTGGCAACGGTTTCGCCACCTTTCGTTACCGGAAATTACGATGCCCATTGCTTTCATTGCTTTTTGGTGTTCTTTTGAATTTCTTCATTTACAATGGGATATAACATGGCCCTGGCTCAACTTGGGAAATGTTTTTGCCAACTGCCCCGAATTTGTACAATGGTATGAACTGACCGGCACCTTTGGAGGAACATTTTGGATATTGTCAACCAATTTTTTGATTTTTTATTTACTAAAATCACTCCGCACTTCCAGAAAAAGAAGTATCATATTGAGTATCAGTTGTATATGTTGGATTGTCCTTCCCATCACAGCCTCTCTTGTGAGATATGCTACGTATCAGCTTCCGGATGAAAAAAATCGGACTCCCATTGAAGCAGTGATCATTCAACAAAATACAGATCCATTTAAGCAATATGAATTTTCAAATGTAGAACACATTCAGCATATTTTGGAGGTAGCAGCTCCTGTTTTGACCCCTCAAACTCAGATTATGCTTTGTGCCGAATCTGCCATTCCCAACACCATTTTTTCCGATGCGCTGTTAGCGAATGACATTCCGGAGTTTAATTCCAACTACAGGGGGTTTTTGCTATTGGATTCACTGCAAGAGCAATATCCGAAATTGAACATCATTGCAGGGCTTTCCACTGTACGTTTTTATGACCACAAAGCGACCCTCACGGCAAAAGAATTAGAAAAAGATGTGTATATGGATTCTTACAACACATCGGTTTGCTACCGCCGCAATCATATTCAGATGTATTACAAGAGCAAATTGGTGCCGGGAGTAGAAAAGATGCCGTATCCTCAAATATTTGGTTTTTTGGAGAAATATGCGATTGATTTGGGGGGAACAACTGGCTCATTGGGCAGCGACAGCGTGCAGCGCGCCTTTACATTGACAGGAACTTCTGCACCCATCGGTGTTCCAATATGTTATGAATCGGCTTATGGGGAGCATTTTGGAAAATTTGTGAATAATGGGGCGCAATTAATGGCAGTGATTACCAATGACGGTTGGTGGGGAAAAACGCCCGGCTATCAACAACATTTTTCGTTTTCCAAACTTCGCGCGATAGAATCCCGACGTACCATCCTCCGCGCCGCCAATACCGGCACCTCCGCCTTTATTGACGAAAGGGGTGACGCACACCAACAAACCGAATTTTGGGCTGAAACCGCCATCAAATATAAGGTCTATCCTAACGATGAAATTACTTTTTACACGAAACATGGAGATTATATTGCTCGCTTTTTTGTCGGAATGACCGCACTGATCTTTATTCTGGAAACTTATCTTCGAATTAAAAGAAAATTCGGTTCCAAAAAATCAATTAAAGCCTAATTATCAAAATAATGGAATCGAAACCAAAACAAATACACAATTCTCAATTTTCCATCGATGATACTGTTTTTGAGAGCGAGGATAGCGTGCTCATTTTTGACAAACCGTATCAGTGCACCTCTTTTGACTTGGTAGCAAAAGTTAAAAAAGCGATTAAGCACAAGTTCGGAAAAAAGGTGAAAGTGGGACATGCCGGCACTTTAGACCCGTTGGCATCGGGGTTAATGATTGTTTGCACGGGACAGATGACAAAGAAAATTGAGAGTTATCAAGGTGCAGAGAAAGAATATACAGGTACTTTTTTATTAGGTTCCACGACGCCAAGTTTTGATTTGGAAAAAGAAATAGATGCCGAGTTCCCTACCGAACATATTACGGCAGAGATGATTCGTGCAGCCGCTCAGCAACTGACCGGTGAAATAGAGCAAATTCCGCCCCAGTTTTCGGCGGTTTGGATTGCCGGTCGCCGTGCCTTTCACTATGCCCGCGAAGGAGAGAATGTGGAGCTGTCCCCCCGCCGTATTCAAATTACCGAATTTGAAATCACCCGTATCAATCTCCCCGAAGTTGATTTTAGAATTGTCTGTTCCAAAGGGACTTACATTCGTTCCATCGCCCGAGATTTCGGATTATTGTTGGAAAGTGGTGCACATCTTACCGCCTTGCGCCGTACCCGAATTGGCAATTTTCATGTCGAAAATGCCCTGAATTGTACCCCTAATGATGAGAGAAAAGTATTTACCAAAAAAGAGAATGAATACTTTGCAATGGGCTTAATGTCAGGAACTTCCTTAGATGGATTAGATATTGCCTTTTGTAAGTTCTATCAACGAGGGAAAAAATGGAAATACCATATTATCAAATGTGAAACTGTCGATTATGACGATGAATGGCGCAAAAAATTGCAATCTGCACCGACATTGTCCGCTTATGAATTGGCACTTTTGCACCGAGATTTCGGGACATTCATGGCAAATAGTGTCAAGAATTTCCTCACCGAGCTTCCGGAAAGACCCGATTTTATAGCATCTCACGGACAAACCGTTTTTCACCGACCGGACCTCCACCTGACCACGCAAATTGGAAGCGGTGCGGAAATTGCCGCTCTGACCGGCATTCGTACCATTTGCGACTTCCGAACCGTGGATACTGCCTTGGGCGGACAAGGTGCCCCATTGGTTCCAATCGGTGATGAATTGCTTTATAATCAATATGATGCGTGCCTTAATTTGGGAGGTTTTTGTAATATTTCATTTACAGAAAACAATAAACGGGTGGCTTTCGACATTGCACCTTGCAATATGCTGCTCAATTATTTGGCGCAAAAAATCAATCTTCCTTTTGATAAGGACGGAGAAATTGCGCAAAAAGGAAAGATCTTGCCCGATTTGCTCAATCAGTTGAATGGTTTGGAATTTTATCAAAAAGCGGGTGCAAAATCATTGGGAAAAGAGTGGTTTGACAGCCATATTATTCCCATTATTGCAAAGGATTTCGCGATGGATGATTTGTTGCGAACCGCGCACGAACATATTGCCGCCCAGATTGCCCACATTATCAACCAACATCAAATACAAAGCATCTTGGTGACGGGCGGCGGTGCCAAAAATGAGTTTTTAATTGATTTATTACAAACTAAAATTCCTAATAGTCAAATTGTTGTGCCAGATATAGGAACTGTTGATTTCAAGGAAGCCATCATTTTTGCATTTTTAGGGCTATTGAGAATCAAGCAAATAAATAATTGTCTCCGGAGTGTCACTCATTCAACCCGCGATAATTGCGGCGGTGCCATTTACGAAGGTTATTAAAAACGCGAATTGTGAGGTCTCTATAATCAATAAAAACATATCTTTGCAAAAATTTTCAACCATGAAAAGAGTGATACGGATTTTTACGATTATATTATTAGTTATTAGCGGATTACAGGCATTTTCGCAAAAAGAGATTTATTATTTTAAGATAGATGAAGACATTGCAAAGCCGGCACTTCGCAAAACGGAGATTGCCCTTGAATATGTAAAGTCGCACCAGATTGCCGGCATCTTATTGGAAATCAATACTTTTGGTGGAGAGCTGGAATCTGCTGAGAAGATACGCACTTTGCTATTGGAAGCACCGGTTCCGGTTTATCTGTTTATCAATAAGAATGCTGCTTCGGCAGGCGCGCTTATTTCTATCGCTTGCGATAGCATCTATATGTCGCCGGGAGCATCCATTGGAGCCGCATCTGTGGTAAACCAAGCGGGGGAGATTATGCCGGACAAGTATCAATCTTACATGCGCTCGTTGATGCGCGCCACGGCAGAAAAAAATGGGCGAAATCCGTTGATTGCCGAAGCCATGGTGGATCCGGACACGCAAATTGACAGCATTTCCCCGAAAGGTAAAGTGCTGACATTCACGACGCAGGAGGCTATCAAAAATAACTATTGCGAAGGGCAGGCATCATCGAAAGAAGAAGTTCTTGCCTTGATACATCATTCATCTTCTTCCGTAACAGAACAAGAATTATCATGGGTAGATTCTGCCATCAATTTTTTGATAAATCCAATAGTGAGTGGTATTTTAATAATGCTCATCATTGGCGGAATCTATTTTGAGTTGCAATCTCCCGGTTTAGGGTTGCCGATTATTATTGCAGTATTGGCAGCATTGCTCTATTTTGCCCCGCATTATCTGCAAGGTTTGGCCACTCATTGGGAAATTTTGTTGTTTATTGTCGGATTAATTTTGCTCATTATCGAGTTTTTCGTTATTCCCGGATTCGGATTTTTAGGCATTTCCGGCATTATTTTGATGGTGTTAGCGCTCATTTTTAGTATGATTTTCAATATTGGCTTTGACTTCAATTATGCGCCGAGGGGGGAAATTCTGAATAAGTTTTTTGTGGTTATTTCTTCGCTGATTGTGGGGTTCTTTATCTCCTTATGGTTAGGGAAAAAACTATTTACCACTACTACGCGCTATGGGGCATTGGCTCTGAATACTGAATTGGAAGGGTCAAAAGGTTTTGTGGCACAAGACATTCAAATATCTGATAAGGTTGGCAAACATGGCACGACACTTACTTTTATGCGTCCGGTGGGAAAAATAGAAATTGATGGCGAAATCTTCGATGCAACGTCGGAAGCCGGCGTGATTGAAAAAGGAGAGTCTGTTATCGTGACGCGTTTTGAAAATTCACAACTCTTTATAACGAAAGCATAAGGTTAGACAAAAATCTTATTCACGGTTTCTTCCGTCATTATTTCATATATTTTTTCGCCTGACGGTGTAATGGAGGGCAGTATCGTTGCAAATAATTGTTGTAAAAAAGCATTGACTTCCAATACGTTATTCAAGGGTTTTATCAAAGCCCGTTTCTGTTTTGACAAACTCAAAGCTAAGTTTTTATCGCGCTCAACGGAATAGCTCATCATATTGGATTTGTAGTCGTCGAGCAAATTTTCGACCATTGCCTGAATATCGCCGTTTTCATCTTCGCTGCTTGGTGTGCCATTGATGGCAAATTGGTTTCGATTGATAGGTTCGAAGTCGTAGCCCAACTTTTTAAACTCATCATTGATTTCCAATAGCATTTCGCTTTGGGCGGCGGACAACGTAATTGTTTCGGGGAACATGGATTGTTGTACCGTAATGGGCTTATTTTTAATAGCTTCCAAATATGTATCATACAAAATTCTCTCTTGTGCGCGAGTGATGTGTATCACCAATAATTGATTTTGCAGCGTAACGACCAAATATTTCTGATAAACAATGAGATAAGATTCAACAGAAGGTAAATTATCCTCCGCATTTTCATCGAAATCGAGTTCTACCGGATTGTTCTCGGTGGGAGTTGCTTCCACATGGGTAGCTTTAATGCCGGACAGGAAGTTATCCCAATTTTGGATTCCGCGGGCCTCTTTTTTTGAGAAAGCAGAAGGATGATTCGTATTGGAAGAAAAGGGATTAAAGTTAGGGTCAAGTTGAATGGTAGGGACTTTCAGGGGTGCGTTTTGCGGGACATTATTCAAATCTAATTCCTGATTATAATCAAAATCCAATTGCGGAACCAGCGAAAATTCGCCGATCGCTTTTTTGACGGACGCATTGAGCACACCAAAGAACAATCTGTCGTTTTGGAACTTCACATCGACCTTGGTAGGGCTGATGTTGATGTCAATTGAAGCCGGATTCACTTCGAGGCTGATAAAATAAGCAGGGTGGTGTCCTTCAGGAATTAATTGATTATAAGCTGATTCAATAGCAAAATGGAGTAAATTGTGACGGACGTAACGATGATTGACGAACAGAAATTGTTCGCTTTTTTTCTTTTTTGCATTTTCGGGTTTCCCTATATAGCCGCTTATTTTAATAAAATCGGTCTGTTGTTCGATGGGATAGAGTTTATCTTTTAAATTATTCCCGAAGATAGCGACAATTCGTTGTTTCAGGTTCGATGGTTGGAGTTGAAGAATTGTTTTTCCGTTATGAATGAGGGTAAATCCAATCTGGTGATGGATGATGGCGACGCGATTTAATTCATCTTCAATATTGGCGAATTCGGTAGCGTCGGATTTTAAAAAATTTCGTCTGGCAGGGACATTAAAGAACAGGTTTTTAATGGAGATGATGGTGCCATCTTGTGTAGCGATGGGGGCGTGTTCTTTTACGACGGAGCCTTCGATTTGCAGACGTGTCCCAATTTCGTCTGCCGCTCTTTTGGTTTTGATTTCCACGTGAGCAATAGCGGCAACGGAGGCAAGGGCTTCGCCCCGAAATCCCTTGGTTTGAATAGCGAACAGGTCATCTGCTTTGGTAATTTTTGAAGTGGCGTGGCGTTCAAAGCAGAGGCGGGCATCGTTGAAGCTCATTCCTTTTCCGTCATCGCAAACTTGGATAAGTGTACGACCGGCATCTTTTATAACAAGTTGAATTTGAGTTGCTTCTGCATCAATGGAGTTTTCCAATAATTCTTTCACGGCAGAAGCCGGGCGTTGAATAACTTCCCCGGCAGCAATCTGATTAGCAACAGCATCTGAGAGTAGGTGGATGATATCGTCCATAATGGGAGAACATTATTTGAGTATAAAAATCAGTAAGAGGGCTAAAATGACAATCAGCCATATT
>Ga0265294_10001228_pt1 | contig 34848 bp, 30 predicted proteins | sample MunlanPumphouse3_FD_192504 | JGI IMG/M metagenome (GOLD analysis project Ga0265294, IMG submission 192504) | Groundwater microbial communities from a municipal landfill in Southern Ontario, Canada - Pumphouse #3 | ecosystem: Environmental > Aquatic > Deep subsurface > Groundwater | place...
CGTTCAGCGGCGAATCGTAAAAACGGTCCAGAAACAGGACCTTCGTCAGAACATTGCTCTTGCCGGGATATTCTCCGGGAGGGAACATGTTCTGCTGCGGAATAAAGGTGCTGACGATCAGCAGGAGCAGCAGGAGCAGTGTGAGCACCTGAAAAACGCGGATACCGGTCATGTAGAAAGATTTTTTATTCATTATTGCGATCGTGTCATATGTTCTGAACGCTTAAATGTACGGCGTTTTTCTCAAAAGTAAAAGTCAATATCTTCTGCACGGGAAAAGCAGATCAGAAATACTGCGTCAGCCCGATCCCCGCCCAGGGCAGAATCCTGCCGGATCCCGGATTCATAAAAGGCGATGCATAGATATAAAGCGTAAAAGGCTCTTTGAACAAGCGTAATTCCCGGCCGTAGCCGATCCTGACATTAAGCAAATAAGACCAGAAGGGCACGTCAACCTCTTCGTCAAAGCTGCTGAATAATATGTTCGGCACGAAGCGGACACCAAGCAATAGTTGGTTTTTTTGTCCGCAGGTATAATTGAGCCCCAGGGGAAATCCAATATTTAATCCGACCGTGTTGATGGCCGCCGTGGCAGAGAAAGCATGCCGGTCGCTTACGAAAAATCTGTACTGATATTCAAGTTCAGCTATAGCAGCCGTACCGCCGAGATGGGATGTCAGTCCGTGCCGGGAAATGTCTTCAGCCCGGAGCGCCGCGGAAAATATCAGGATAAATATGAAGATAAACAAACGGCGTATTTTTATTGTATTAGCGATAATAAAAGCGTCTATAAGACCGCTCCTTTCTTCACGACCGTGCCGATGGTATTCACACCGAACAGCGTGATAAGGTCGGTCAGTTCGTCGGTTTCACAAATCAGAATATCCGCCTGTTTTCCTTTCTCAATCGAGCCGATGCGATGATCGCGTCTCAGCGCTTTTGCGGCATTGAGCGTGACGGCGGTCAGCGCTTCACCGGGAGTAAAGCCCATGTGCATGACGGCCAGGGACATCATCATGGGGATGGACAAAGACGGACAAGTGCCGGGATTGTAGTCCGTAGCAATGGCGACCGGCATGCCGGCATCCAGATAAGGACGGGCATCGGGATAAGCGTTTTTCAGGTAATGAGAACAGCCGGGTAAAAAAACGGGCACGGTGCCGGCGCGCAGCATGGCATCGAATTCGGCTTCGCTGACATGGTCCAGATGATCCGCCGAAACGGCGCCCAGTTCCGCCGCCAGTCCGGTGCCCCCAAGGGGTTCGAACTGTCCGGAATGGATCTTCAGCGGGAGCCCCTTCGCTTTGGCGGCTCTGAGAAATTTTTCGGTATCTTCAAACGAATAGGCACCGGCATCGCAGTAGATATCGACGAACGCCGCCCGCTCTTTTGCAAGATCCAGGCCCCCGCCAAGCAGCCAGTTCATATAAGCGTCCGGATCTTTATCCTCGGGATACACATGCGGACCCAGAAAGGTCGCGACGGTTTCAAGCGCGCTTTCGTTGTTCAGGCGCCGGATCACGTCGAACATCTTTTTTTCGGTATCCGGTTCTAGTCCGTAACCGGTCTTGATCTCCGCCGTGGTGGTACCGTGTTCCAGGCAGAGCCGGGCGCGTTCCAGGGACTGCCGGTACAGGTCTTCTGCAGATGCGGCCCGCGTAGCACGAACCGTGGCGTAGATCCCGCCGCCCTTTTTTTGGATCTCCTGATAGCGCATGCCCTGCAGGCGGTACTGCAGTTCATGGGCGCGCGAACCGGCATGAACCAAGTGCGTGTGGCAGTCCACATAACCGGGGATGACCAGCTTGCCCTTTGCGTCGATAAGGGTTTCGGCTTGATAACTTTTGTTTTCACCCTCAAAGACATCGAGAATATTTTCATCTTTTATCGCGATACAGCCATGCGCGATCTCTCCCTGTGCCGAGACCGTCAGGATATGTGCATTGGTAATGATCAGATCAGCCGATCGCATGGTTCAGTTTTTCCTCCGCATAGCGCGTAAGCCCTGCGGCTTTTTTCTCCACCGCATCGCATATTTTCTGTGCCGTTTTCCGGATGCTTTCGCGCTTTTTGGGATCGTCCAGCGAGGGCAGGTTGATCAGGATATTGTAATAGGCGCTCCAGGCGGCGGCCTGCGCCTGCCTGAGGCCCACGGCGGCGTCGGAGAGCGCATTTTGATTCCCTTTTTTCAGAACAAATTCCGCCGCTTTGAGAATATCCGGACATAATTTCAGCGTGTCGAGCGGAATATTGATAGCACCCAGTACCGCGCTTTGCACGGCGGCATCGCGTTTTGCTTTTTCTTCGGCCGTTTTTTTCGGCAGGCGCAGGGTGTTCATCCAGGCATTGAAGGCCGCGGTGTCCTCGTCGATCAGCGACAAGGCGCGCGCCTTCAGGCGCTGGGCGTCGCGGCCGGTCTTTTCCATGTCCTCGCGAAGGTCCGCATAATGCTTGTTTTCAAAGGTCAGATTGGCGACCATCGCCGAGAGTCCGGCCGCCAATGCCGCATTCAATGCCGCCACCGATCCGCCGCCGGGTGCGGGCGCATTCGAGGACAGCAGGTCCGTAAAATCGTTTACGGACAAATGCTTCAGCCGGCCTTTTTCGTTTTTCAAGGCGTATTCCACAATGCGCTTCTGCGGATCAAAGGGGGAGGTATCCGCCAGTCCCAGCGAGCGGACCGCACAGTGGATGATCTCTTTTTCCGGACAGGCCGTCGACGCGCCTTGTTTTCTCAAATAATGTTCGCCCGCATCCAGCATGGCCTGCAGGGGCGCGAGTCCGATCAGTTCGGAGCCAGTGACCCGCAGTCCTTTTTTGGCGGCTTCTCTGACCACCGTATCAAAGGCCGTATGCAGTCCGGTGATATCGATGCGGTGCAGGTTCATCGTGACCTGGGCATACCCGTATTCTTCGATATACCAGCCGCCGGCCTGGCAGAATTTCAGTTTGCCGGGGATCTTCACCGGTTTGCCGTGCTTATCCCGGACAATATTCCCGTTCACGTCCCGTTTGGCGCGGCCGGAGGAGCGGAGGGTCATTGCGATATCCTGGGCGGCTTTAAGGTCTTTTGTGTTCAGATTGATATTGTAAGCCAGCATAAAGGCGCGGGCGCCGACGGCTGTGGCGCCCGATTTGGGGAGAAACACCGGTTCGCCGAAATCGGGCGCAAAATCGGGATCCTTAAGCTTTTCTTCCAGCGCTTCGTACTCGCCCTTGCGGATGTCCGGCAGATTGTAACGGTCCTTGCGCTGCGCCGCTTCTCCGTAAAGATAGATAGGAATGCCGGTGGCTTCGTTGATGCGCTTTCCGAGTGCTTTGGCCAGTTCCACGCATTCTTCCATGCTGATATTTGAAACCGGGACCAGGGGACAGACATCCGTCGCGCCCATGCGCGGATGCGCCCCGCTGTGCTTGCTCATGTCGATCAGTTCTTTGGCCTTGGCCACGCAGGCCACCGCGGCGTCAAGAACCGGTCCGGGTTCGCCGGCAAAGGTCACAACCGTGCGGTTGGTGTCCTTGCCCGGATCCGCGTCCAGCAGCAATACACCGTCGACTCGTTCGATCACATCGGTGATCTGTTTGATGATTCCCATGTCGCGCCCTTCGGAGAAGTTGGGGACGCATTCGATGATCTGTTTCATGTTAGATCCTTTATTGTAAAGAAATTATTTCATGTAAACCATTTTTTGGGTATCTGAAAAATTTGATGTTTTTAGTTGATAAATGTACATCCCTGATGTTAATTCTTGCCCATTATTTTTTCTGCCATCCCATAGAATGCTATATGTGCCGGGGTCTTGACCAATAAATTCCCATTCCTTAACAATATGCCCCGAAATATCCATAATTGTCAATACAACATCAGAGTTTTCTGATAGATTATATTGAATTGTGGTAGTGGGATTAAAGGGATTAGGATAATTTGGTTTTAAATTATTTGAAGAGGGGATATTTAAATCATTTGGGTCGCTAATATCTTTTTTTAATCCATCAATAACTGTGACGGAATGAATATCTTCAGCGGTTTTATTATTGGAATCCGTAACAATACATTTCAATGAAAAACAAAAGTCCGGACCATAAGTAATAATTGATTGCCCTTCATAATGAGAAATGTAAACCCATATCCCTACTGGGGGAGCTTTCATACCTATTGTACCATCATTCCTATACCACCATTGATAATTTGTATATGGAGTAGTGCCCCCACCGGCATTAGCAGTAAATGTGCCATTATCACCGGCAAGAAATGTTGGGCCGGAAATATTTATACTTAAAGGGAGAGGGGTGGCATTCAAAGCCGCATTTGCATTTATTCTACCATAACCCATATTTTCATTAAAATTATTTACATAAGTATATCCACCAACCTTCGCTGCATTGTTTCTTATTATATCTCGGATTTCATAAAATGTTAAATCAGGATTAATTGATGCAATTAAACTTGCAAGCGCTGCAACATGAGGAGCGGCTGCAGATGTCCCTCTAAAGGAAGGATTATAATTACCAGTACTATAACCATATTGCCCTTCTATATCAGTAGTTGGAATATTTATTCCTGGAGCCACCACATCAATTGTTGTACCATAGCAGCTTCCCCAATTTGTAATATCAGCTCCATCGTTTAGTGTTTTTCTCTTATCATTTAATATAGTTGCTCCAACAGCAATTGTGTGGGGGCTGCTGGCGGGATATTTTACGTGGTTTTGGCTTTCTTTGGTATAATTTCCTGTTGATGCAACAATAACTCTTTTATTATTTACAGCATAATTAAGTGCAAATGCCATTTCTTCTGTAGGGATAACCTCCCAACTACAGTTTATTACTTTAGCTCCATTATTAACAGCGTAAATAATTGAAGCAACTGCTGCGGTATTATTAATTTCCTCTTGCCCCATGCCAAAGACTTCGCCCGCACGTAAGCTAATAAACTGAACTCCTTTAGTTAAGTTCCAACCTCCAGCAATTCCTGAAACACCTTCATTATTATTTAAATCTGAACATATTATTCCGGTTACACATGTTCCATGTCCATTTTTACTGTTTGTTAAATATTCTGGATATGGATTATTATCTCCATCCAAATAATCATATCCTATGCCAGGCCACATGTTCTTAACAAGATCAACATGAGTATAATCAGTACCTACATCAATTACGGCAACTTTTACACTGCTGCTACCAGTAGATTTTGTCCAAGCATTTGGCATACTGATTTTATCTAAATTCCAATGAAGGAAATTTTGATAATAAGTATCATCGGGTTCAATTGCGTGCAACTTGCCAAAAACATTAAAATGACACACATCGAAGTAACCAGAAGATTCGAATTGTTTTAATAGTTGAATAGAGTTTGTTTTGGAAGGTATCTGAAATTCAAAAAAATCTCCTGCAAATTTACCGCGAACATCTTTTAATGTTGGAGCATTAATCTTTATAAGTACGTCATTGATATTTTGTTTTGTGTTTTTTAAACGAACTATTACTTTATTAGTATCAATTGAATATGAATTATTGTATTGGTCGATAACATGAAATTTATTTTCAGATTTTACATACTGATATCCTGCTATACTAAAACTTTTTGTACCCGCGAAGCATAATTGAATAAAAATAAAGGCCATAATTAAAGTTATTAAAATTTTATACTTCATTTTTTGACCTTCCCCTAATTTTCGTTTAAGTTATATAAATAAAAATTATTTTGGGTTGTCGTTATTATTAGAAAATTGTTTATTGATTCATGATAAAGCTTATAAGCAAAATCATCATCAGTATTATTGCTGAATTCACAAACTTTATTAAAAGTTTTTAAAGTGTCAGATGAAATTAAAATATTATCATCACTTGTCGCCAAATAGAAAGTACCGGAAGCTAATTGATCCTTTATAAAGTAATCAATGTATGTTGAGTCATCTAGTGTTTGTTCCATTTCTGACCACGAGCTACCGCCATCTTCGGAATAATAAAAGCGAGATTTAGTTTGAAGTAAGTTTGAAATGTATATCCTGTTTTGTGAAAATACCATACCGCTACAATTATTTATTTCCGGTAAGTTTGCTTGATCAAAAACCTTGCTTAATTGACCATGATTTTCAACACATCCAAAAAATGGCCAACCAAGTTGTCCTAATCCATTGAACCAAATATCTCCATCTATGTATGGATTCCAGTAACTGTTATAGTAAGATGAATGACCCGCATATATACCGGCTTGCCAATGTTCACCATTATCAGGTGAATAGTACATTGAATCACCCTGGCTGATCACAAATAGCTTTTCAGATTCTACTGGTGATCGGGATAAAGCCGTTAACCCGTATGGAATACTTATTCCATGATTGATATTTTCCCAAGTATATCCGTTATCGGAGCTATGCCAGATATCATCTGAGGACAAAGCAACAATATCGTTTCCAGAAGCTGAAATATACTCAACAGGGATAACATTTTCAAATAAATCCAGGAGAGGTAGATTTTCAATAGTGTAATTGCTATTTGAAAGGTCAATTCTTAAAAGTCCCTCAGTTCTCGCGGCAATGTAAAGATATGGATAATCCAAATCAGTTTCGTAATCTGATCCATCTAAGTCAAGTATTTTTATAGCCTGATCTTGAGTAACCGGTGGGTTAAAACATCCAATTATAAATAATAAAATAATTAAGAATAAATAGAGCGGTTTCATTATCACATCGGTGATCTGTTTGATGATATTCATGTCGCGCCCTTCGGAAAAATTGGGGACGCATTCGATGATTTTCGGCATAGTTAAATCCTCTTTTGTGACGCACGGGCTGGACATGTCCAGCCCCTACACGTATTTATTTAATAACTTTTTGACTGGGAATATTCACTCCATGCTTCTTTGCAAATTCTTTTGCTTCATCATATCCCGCATCCACATGTCTGAAAATACCCATCATGGGATCGGCGTCCAGGACGCGTTGCAGACGGATGGCTTTCTCTTTGGCGCCGGTGGCCACGATAACCTGTCCGGCATGGGTGGAATTCCCGATCCCCACGCCGCCGCCGTTGTGCAGGGACACCCAGTCGGCCCCGCAGGCGGTATTGACCAGCGCGTTCAGCAAGGGCCAGTCCGCAATGGCGTCCGAGCCGTCAAGCATATTTTCGGTCTCGCGGTTGGGTGATGCCACGGATCCGCAATCCAGATGATCGCGGCCGATGACGATGGGCGCTTTCAGTTCCCCTTTAGCGACCATCGCGTTCATGCGCAGGGCGAATTCGGCGCGCTCGCCGAGTCCCAGCCAGCAGACGCGGTTGGGCAGTCCGAGCTGCGGCACCTGTTCCTTCGCCAGCGCGATCCATCTTGACAGAATCTCATCGTGCGGGAAAAGCTCCAGCACCAGATCGTCGAGTTTGTCGATATCGCTTTTATCGCCGGACAGCGCAACCCAGCGGAAGGGTCCGCGGCCTTCGCAGAACAGCGGACGGATGTAAGCGGGCACGAATCCGGGATAAAGAAATTTGCCTTGTTCATCGCGCACGTTCAATCCGCCGGCTTCGGCCTGTCCGCGCAGGTTATTGCCGTAATCGAAGGCGACGGCGCCTTTTTTCTGCATCTCAAGGATGGCTTCTTCATGTTTGATAATGGCATCCATAGCCAGCGCCTTGTATTTTTCCGGGTCTTCCCGGTGCAGCCGGCGCATTTCGTCAAGATCGCCGACGGGCACATAATCCAGCAGATTGTGCGCGGAGGTCTGGTCGGTTACCACATCCGGAATAATGTCGCGTTTCAGCAATTCGGGCAGGACCACGGCGCAGTTGCCGGCCAATGCGATGGACAGGGGTTTCTTTGCTTTCACCGCTTCCCGCATCCAGACCAGTGCCTCGTCCAGGGATTCCGTATATTTCATGCAGTAGCCTTCATCCACGCGGCGTTTGGCGCGGACGGGATCGGCCTCTACGTCGATGATCACGCCGTTGTTCATGGTGACCGCCAGGGGCTGGGCGCCGCTCATGGCGCCGAGACCGCCGGTCAGGACCCATTTTCCGCGCAGGTCCCCGCCGAAATGCTGTTCGGCCAAAGCGGCGAGTGTCTGATAGGTGCCCTGCAGAATACCCTGCGTCCCGATATAGATCCAGCTGCCGGCCGTCATTTGTCCGTACATGGTCAATCCAAGCCGATCATACAGGTCAAAATTTTCCTGCGTGGACCATTTCGGCACGATATTGCTGTTGGCGATCAGGACGCGCGGGGAATAGGGGTGGGTTTTTACGACGCCCACGGGTTTGCCGGATTGCATCAGCAGGGTTTCGTCCGCCTCCAGCTTCAGCAGCGCGTCCACGGTCTGCCGGTAGCATTTCCAGTTGCGGACTGCGCGGCCGGACCCCCCGTACACGATCAGCTCTTCGGGGATCAGCGCATTTTCCGGGTCCAGATTGTTCTGCAGCATGCGCAGCGCCGCCTCGCTTTCCCAGGTTTTGGCGCTTCGCCGGCTGCCGCGTGCAGCCCGGATGGGCCCTTCGGGTTTAAATTCGTAAAACATCGGCCTTGTTATCATAACCTGATCCCTTTTGCTTCAACCGCATTCAGGATTTCTCCGCTGCGGATCATATTTGCCATGTGTTCGATATCGGGGTACATTACCCGGTCCTCTTTCCAGTGCGGAATCCTTTTCCGGATCTGCGCATGCGCGGCGGCAGTACCCTTGCCCGGTTTCAGCGGCTGCTGAAAATCGATGCCCTGCGCGGCCGCCAGCATTTCGATAGCCAGGACCTGGAGTACGTTCCGCAAAATAAGTTGTGCGTGCCTGGCGGAAATGGACCCCATGCTGACATGGTCTTCCTGCCCGGCGGAGGTCGGGATGGAGTCCACGCTGGCCGGATGCGCCAGCACCTTGTTCTCCGAGACCAGCGCCGCGGCGGTGTACTGCGCGATCATATAGCCCGAATTCAGTCCGTTGCCTTCCGCCAGGAAGGGCGGAAGTCCGGATACATGCGGATTCACCAGCCGGTCCACGGTGCGTTCGGAAATATTGGCGATCTCGGACAGCGCGATGCCCAGAAAATCCAGCACGAAGGCCAGCGGCTCGCCGTGAAAATTCCCGCCGGAGATCACATCCTTTTCCTTGGCAAAGATCAGGGGATTGTCGGTGGCCGCATTGATCTCGGTTTTCAGCACGGAACGGGCATATTGAACGGTATCCCAGACCGCGCCGTACACCTGCGGGATACAGCGCAGGGTGTAGGCGTCCTGGACTTTTTCGCAATGGACATGCGAAGCGATGATGGCGCTGCGGTCCACCAGCTTGAGCATATTCGCCGCGATCCGGATCTGTCCCGCATGCGGTCTGGCGGCATGGATACGCGCATCAAAGGCGCGGGCGGTACCTTTCAGCGCTTCAAGGCTCATGGCACCGGCGATCTGCGCGTGTTTCAGCAGAACCTCCGCATCTTCGATCAGCAGGCAGCCGATGGCGGCCATGACCTGCGTGCCGTTGATCAACGCCAGGCCTTCCTTAGGCTGGAGTTTCAGGGGGCGCAGGCCGTGTTTTTTCAGGACGGTCTCTGCGGGAACGCGTTTCCCGTCTTCCAGACATTCGCCCTGGCCGGTGAGGATCAGCGCCAGATGCGCGAGCGGAGAAAGATCGCCGCTGGCGCCCACGGATCCCTGCGCCGGGATATAGGGATAAATATCATGATTCAGGAGGTCCAGCAGCATTAGAATGAGTTCAACGCGCACGCCGGAATAGCCTTTTGCCAGTGCGTTGGCGCGCAGCAGGATCGTGGCGCGCACGACCTCCTTTTCCAGCGGCTCGCCCACATTGGCGGCGTGGCTGCGGATCAGATTTTCCTGCAGCTGTTCCGCCTGCTCCGGCGGAATATAGTGGTTGGATAATTCTCCGACACCGGTGGTGATGCCGTAGACCGGTAATTTTTTATTAAGCAGTTCAAGAACAAATGCCCGGGATGCATTGATGGCCGGAAGGCAGCTGTCCGAAAGGGCCACTGATTCGTCCGTACGTGCGATCCGTACGACATCATCCGGCGTCAGCGATTTGCCGTCGATCCGCAGCATGGCTTCTCCTTTGAAACGGTATTTATAATGTTACTTGCACAAATATAGGGTTTTTGAATGCATTAATCAACTACAGTTGTTCGGTGTAGCCGTCAGTTCAAGGATTTTATACAAGGTAATATTTTTCCTTCTTGATTATCTACCCATCCCTATCTCTCTTTGTCCAGTGCGTGTTCCCGGTCACAGTTTTCCCCGTTCCCGCAACTCCACTTGTTTTCGGATTTTTTCGGGCTTAATTTTAGCATTCGGGGATACGAAACATGACCGAATCAACACTCATACCCAAACACGGCGGCTATCGCAAGCTCAAGAGTTTTCAGATCGCCCGGCTTGTCTACGATCTGACAGTGCGATTTTGCGATAAATACATTTCCCGATTTTCCCGCACCCATGATCAGATGGTGCAGGCGGCGCGTTCGGGTGTGCAGAACATTGCCGAGGGTTCGCAGTGTTCCGCCACCTCCAAGAAATTCGAGCTCAAGCTCACCCAGGTCGCCCGGGCCAGCCTGGAGGAGCTGAAACTGGACTATGAGGATTTTTTACGGCAAAGAGGGATGGTAATGCTGGACCCGCAGCACCCGATTTTGATGCGTTTTAAACAGCGTAGGCCGCAAACTCTGGAAGAAATTCAAGAGTGGGTTAAAAATGAAAGAGCTATTTCACTGGACCAACACGGACAAGCAGGGACGCCCCCGGATTTTGAGGCGTCCAAGCATGTCAGTGGCTGTCCGTGTAAAGCTTTAAGCTCATCATGCCTTGCGGCCAACGCTGCGCTTTCTTTGTTAAATCTGGCCTGTCATCTGCTCAACCGCCAGGTCTCCCGGCTGGCCCGGGATTTTGAGCGGCAGGGCGGTTTCACGGAAAGGATGTACCGCAGCCGCAGCGCCGCCCGCCATAAAAATTAATTTCACTGCCAATAACTTTGCCGGCGTATGTTTAGTCTCTAAGAACCGATGCGGTTTTTTCATTTTTTGTTTCAGGTCGAAAGCCCTATATTAAAGGTTAGAAAAAAAGGAGTTATTCATGTTAGGGAAAAAAACCGATGCCAACGATCTGAAAAAAGCATTGTTTTACGAACGGCAAAATGCCTGGGACCATATTCCCGAAAGTCAGCTGAAAGCGCTGGAAGCCTATATGAAAGATTACCGGAATTTTCTGGATGACGGCAAAACGGAAAGAGAGTCTGTCGAAACTGCCATCGAGATCCTGCAGAAGGCCGGGTTCAGCGATATCCGCACAACGAAAGACACCTCAAAAATCTACTACAACCATATGGACCGCGCTCTTGCCGTATTCCGCCAGGGTAAAGGAGGTATTCAAAAAAACCTGCGCATCATTGTTGCCCATGTTGATTCGCCACGTCTGGACCTTAAGCAATACCCTCTCTACGAGGATGAAGAACTGGCCATGCTCAAGACCCATTATTACGGCGGCATCAAAAAATACCAGTGGGTTTCCCGTCCGCTGGCCCTGCACGGGGTCATCGCCTTTCCTGACGGTACGGTGGACAGTATTATGATCGGCGAAGCCGAGGATGATCCGGTATTCACTGTCGCGGACCTGCTGCCGCATCTTGCCGGCAAGGCGCAGATGGACAAAAAAGCCAATGAGTTTATCCCGGCCGAAAAACTGAACGTCCTCTTTGGCGGAAAGCCCTTCAGTAACGATAAGGAGCTAAAAGAACGCGTTAAGCTCCAGGTAATGTCCCTGTTGAACGAGGCTTACGGTATTACGGAAAACGATTTTATTTCCGCGGATCTGGAGGTCGTGCCTGCCGGCCGTGCCCGAGAAGTGGGATTGGACCGCTCCATGATCGGCGGCTATGGTCAGGATGACCGGGTCTGCGCTTATGCCGCGCTCCGCGCCATTATTGACGAAAGCGAACCGGAAGTCTCTTCCCTGGTCCTGCTGCTGGACAAGGAAGAGATCGGCAGTGAAGGCGCCGCCGGAGCGAATACCTGGATCGCCGAACTGGTTCTGAGCTATATTCTTGCACGGCACGGTCTCGATCAGTCCGCGGTAATCCGCCGCCTTCTGGCCAATGCGGACTGCCTTTCCGCGGATGTTAACGCCGGGGTGCATCCGGACTGGAAAGAAGTACACGAGCTCCGGAATGCGGGATTCATGAACGGCGGACTGGTCCTCTCAAAATTTACCGGCGTCCGCGGCAAAGGCGGTTCCAACGAGGCCGCGGCCGAATACGTGGGAAAGCTGCGAGATCTTTTTGACCGGAACGGAATTATCTGGCGTATCGCAGAACTGGGCAAGACCGATGAGGGTGGCGGCGGAACAATAGCAAAATTCATGTCCTATTATTGTATGAACGTCATCGATGCCGGCGTATCGGTTTTGGATATGCATTCCCCCTTCGAGATCACCTCAAAAGCCGATATCTGGATGATGTACCGCGCTTTTGCGGCATTTCTTGCAAAATAAAGGAAAACAGGATTATGATAAAAAAGTTGATGCTTTTGTTATTGCTGGGCGCGCTTGCCTTTGGTGAGATCTATGTCAACGGTGTGCCGATCGACAGTACGCAAAGCCGCTATCTGATCGTTGAGATCGATGATGATCTCCGAAAAACCCGCGCCTATGTCGATTACGGACAAAGCGATCCCGACCGGCACCGTATTATGACGGACGACACGGGTTCGAAAATGCTGTTCAATTCCCCGGTTGCCGTATTAAATTACTTCTACCGCCAGGGCTGGGAACTGGATGAGGCTTATGTGATGCCGGGCGGCGGTGAAAGTTCGTTTTACGGCGATAAATACTTTATTCTCCAGCGAAAACCATAAAGGAATGACCTTTAATGAAATATTTTAATAGCCTTATCCTATTATTGATCATCGTATTCAGCAGCTGCACGGCTCCTGCAGGTGAGGTCACGCTTCTGCACTGGAACGATTTTCACAGCAGGAATCTTCCCTGGGTGCCGACAAGCTACAATCCCGAGAATCACAGTGTGGGCGGATATGCCCTTTTCGATGCATATCTGGACAGTCTGGGGCGGGAGTATCCCGGCGCGCTGCGCGTGCATGCCGGAGACGATTTTCAGGGCAGCCCGGTTTGTGCCGTGACCAAAGGCGTATCGCAGATCAAGATCCTCAATCTGGTCAAGCCGGATTTTTTCACGATCGGGAATCATGAATTTGATTACGGTTGGCGTCATGTGGATTCCCTGCGGCGGCATCTGGCGGAATTTGAAATGTATGCCGCAAATCTGATCGATGCCGAAAGCGGCGAAAGCGCACTGCCGCAGTACAAGATTTTCCGCATTAACCGCTACCCCGTCGTGCTGATCGGACTGACCCACCCGCAGCTGGATTTTCTGACGATGGCAAAAAACCTTGAGGGCGTGCAGGTCGCTGACCCCGCCTCTACCGTCCGGGATTTGATCGGCTATCTGAACAAACGCGGACTCCATACCTTTGTGGTCATATCCCACATGGGACTCGATCTGGACCGTGAGCTGGCAAAGGCCGTGCCGGAGATCGACCTGATCGTCGGCGGACACAGCCATACTTTTATGCGGCAGGCTGAAAATGTGAACGGTGTCTGGATCGTGCAGGCGGACGACAGCGGACGTTATGTGGGAGTAACCCGCTTTAAGGCGGAAAAGGGAAACATCGTTTCTCTGGAGATGCAATATGTCGAGACCATCGCCGGCCGGCTGAAACCTTCTCCCGATGTGGAAGCCCTGGTTATGCGCTATGAAGATGCGCTGGCGGGGATCATGGACGAGGAGATCGCCCATCTGCAGACGGCATGGACCCGCAGCGGAGGCGAATCCAATATCGGCAACTGGATCGCAGATGCATTCCGGAATGCGGTGCCCGGAACGGATATTGCCATTATGAACAACGGCGGCATCCGCAAAGATCTGTCCGCCGGACCGGTAACAGTACGGGATATCTGGGAGATCGCGCCCTTTGGCAATATGCTTGTCCGCTTTGAATGGAGCGGAAAGGAGCTGCAGCAGGCGCTGGACAATATGGCAAAGAAAAACCGTGCACTGCAATTTTCCGGCGTCCGCTTGTTGCTCGACCGCAGTAATGGACTGATCGATGCCGATATCAATGGCAGCAAGATCGATCCTGAAAAAACCTACAGCATTATTACCAATGATTATACCGCCGGTCAGGCACCCAATTATTTCGGCATGGAAATCCCGGTTTATCAAGAACTCGGACTGGCGGATCGCGACGTACTGGTCGAAGCGGCACGCAGACAAAAAACTATTCACGCAAAAATAGAAGGGCGGATCGTTTACCGGTGAAAAAATATATTTTGATATTACTGATCGCGATTGCGGGACTGTTTTCCTGCAAAGAGTCTTTACTCGTTCCTGCTGTTGAAGAAAATTTCGAATTTCCGCAAACGGGATCGGAAGCCGCCGAACGGGATTTTTCACTGCTGACGGAAACCCCGCTGCGCATCGGTTTTAACGATTTTGCCCGTGCCCTTCCGCTTCCCGAACGCAGTCCGGAGCGCAGTGCCGTTTATCATGCTTCGGCGATCGGCGATTTTATTCCGGCCTATACCCAACCGGACCTGACAGATACTCTGGACGGCTACGTGACGAATAATTTTGACTTTTTTGAAAATGTGCTTCTGCCGGAATTGCTGCCCCGCCTGGATTCCCTGAAAACGATCCAGAAATATCAGGCGCTCAATGCACTGACCTTGTTCATTTATGAGAGCTATCAGCTCTTTTTCGGGGATAGTTTTTACCGCTGGGGCGGAGATATTACGGATCGTGATCAGCCGCAGACGGCAATGTCAAATTCAACATCCACATTGCGCTACGGCATGGATTGTTCCGGTTTCGGTGCAGCGCCCTTTGAGGTGGCGGTATTGCTGGGGCTGCTGGATTCCACCCGAGAAGAGTCCGCTTTCTCCTCCTTTGGTTTTAAATATATCTGCGAGAATGATCCTGCAATTTCCGATGGCGGCGGGCGTGAAGGCAGTACCAACAATTTTCGTATGGAAGTATCGGACATGTATAAAGTCGGGGAGCTTATTACAAGCATTCCTTCGGGAGGCTCGCCGACAGATGCGCAGATGGCCCTGATGCAGGCCGGCGATATTGTGCTTCGCTCGGGGCATATGGGAATTTTGGTTGAGATCAACGAAGAGCTGTATTTTCTCGAGTCCGGCGGAAGTACGGTCAGCCAAGACGATCTGTATCTGCCGTATCACGCAAAAGAAGCACTGGCGGATTTTGCCTCCCGGCGTACCGTGAGCATTAAACGCTGTCTGCCGGAAAAAGAAACTTTGACCGGTATTGTGCGTTACTGATAGGACTATGAACAACAAGGAGTAATTCCATGAAACGCTGTATCAATATTTTCTTGTCCGCCGTATTGCTGCTCAGCCTTTTTTCCTGTTCGCCCGCACCGCAGCAGCCGCTGAGCTTTGCCTTTCTTGCGGATACCCATATCGGGACCGCTATCGGCGCCGATGACCTGCGGAATTCCGTCAGGGATATTAATCGGCTCGAAAATATCGAATTTGTCATTCTTGCCGGAGATGCTACGGAATATGATCTGGCCGGAGAACTGGATACGGTCAAGGCGATCATGAACGAGCTGAAAGTCCCCTATCATATTATTCCGGGCAACCACGAACTGAAATGGTCCGCTTCCGGCGGCGAAAAATTCCGGAAGCTTTTTGGTGACGATAAATTTCATGTTCAATACAAAGGTTTTCATTTTATCGCGGTCAACCAGGGTCCGCTGATGCGCATGGGCGAAGGTTTTATCGCCCGCGAAGATCTGAACTGGACAAAAAAACAGCTCGCAAAGATCCGCCCGAAAAACCGACCGGTCTTTATCGTCACACATTATCCCATTGATCACACTGTAACGAATTCCTATGATTTTTTGGAGATCATCAAACACTATAACGTTCAGGCTATCATTCACGGACACGGGCACGGGAACCGTCTGAACGACTACTCGGATATCCGCGGCATTATGGGCCGCTCCAATCTGAGCCGCGGCGGTCCCGGCGGCTACAATATCGTGAGCATCGAGCGCGACAGCATTTTCTGGCGGGAACGCCGGCCGCAGGAAAAAGAAACTTTGAAACCCTGGGTAAGCATTCCCCTGATCAAAAACGTCTACACCGATTCACACCTGGAATTAAAGCCGGATATGTCGGTAAATGCGGAGTATCCCGGGATCAGGGAAAGCTGGTCCTTTGATTCGGAATACGCCATCACCGCTGCGGCGGCCCTAAGCGGCAATAAGGTGCTGTTCGGCAACCGCTCCGGAAAGGTCTACGCGCTGTCCCTGGACAGAGGTTCCGTGATCTGGACCTTCGAAACCGGCGCGCCCGTGTTCACCCAGCCGGAAATTTCCGGGGACCGGGTTTATGTAAGTTCGACGGATTCCCTGCTCTATTGCCTGGATCTTGAGAGCGGAAAAAAAATCTGGAGTTACCGCACGAACGCCGCTATTGTTGCGCATCCCCGCACGCATAATGGAAAGGTCTATTTTGGTGCCGGCGACGGGATGTTCCGTGCCCTCGACGCCGAAAGCGGCAAGCTGATCTGGGATTTTGGAAAGATCAGCACCTACGTGGAAAGCAAACCGCTGATCGCGGACGGAAAGGTCATTTTTGGGGCCTGGGATACGTACCTCTATGCCCTGAATGCCGAAAACGGTCGCATGGAATGGCGCTGGCGCGGAAGCAATACCGGACTGTTGTATTCTCCCGCCGTTGTCCACCCCGTCTATGCAAACGGAAAGGTTTTTATCGTTGCACCGGACCGCGTGATGACGGCGATCGATATCGGGACAGGTAACACGGTCTGGCGTTCGGACCTGTTCAAGGTGCGCGAGAACATCGGGATTTCCGAAGATGGCTCCAGGGTCTATGCAAAAAACATGTGGGATATTGTCTGCGCCGTATCCACGGAAGGCAATGAGCCCGAGACCGTCTGGAGCACCGCGGCGAATTACGGTTTTGAGATCGATCCCTCCTGGCCGGTAGAATATGGGGAGAATGTTTATTTCAGCACACAGTTCGGCTATGTGTTTTGTCTGGATGCGGAAGACGGCGGGATCGAATGGAAACACCGCCTCGGTGCAAACCTGCTGAACACGCCGGTACTCCTGAATGATGCGATGATCGTTACCGGCATGGACGGACGTATTGTTAAACTGACCTTTTGATCGTTTCGCACTCCCCCTAAAATCCAGGAGACACTATGAAGGTCCGGATCATCAGCCGGGTGCCGGCTTCGGACTGCAGATCCTGCCCCATCCCAATATGGAGATCATTTTTAGCTGGAACACTTCGCTCAATACTTTTATTTTGGGTGTGAACACCGGCTTGCTGTTCGAGTAATAAATTGCCAAAAAACATGAAAATATTTTTCCAAAACGGAAATTTATCCGCCGTTATTTAAAAATTATTTTTTCAAAAACCCGCATAAATAAAGGATATTCGCCCCAGCGGAAAAAAATATCTCATAATTGTTTAAAAAAATAAAAAAAATACTTGACACTGATCTGTAATGGTGTTATACTTATGTAGAACACCGGAATAGAGAAGCCCGGTGGAAGGAAAGCGAAGGCATATGGGCATCAACTTTGACAGTGAACGGGCGATCTACCTGCAGCTGGCGGACCTGATCCGCGAGGCGATCATCTCGGGGGAGCTTCGCGGCGGAGAGGCGGTTCCGTCGGTGCGGCAGCTGTCATCGCAGTACCGGCTGAATCCGCAGACGATCCTGAACGCGACGCAGCTTTTGGTGAACGAGGGGCTTTTGGAGAAGCGGCGCGGCCGGGGATATTACGTGACGGCGCCGGCGCGTGAGAGCCTTCAGGCGGCGGGATACAAGAGTTTTGCGGAGCAGACGCTGCCGGAGCTGGTGCGTCAGGCGAAGATGCTGGGGATCGGGCGGGAGCGTTTGGTGGTGTTGATAGAGAAGGTTTACGAGGAAGAATAACAAAAGGGGAAAGTCATGTTAAGCAGAAACAGTATGATGAATCAGTATCGCAGCAGCCGCTTGCTGCTGCAGGGCGGCGGACTTCGCATTATCGCGGCGGTACGCTGAGCCCCCGGTGAAGCGGGGAAGAAAAAGAGGAGACAAGGAGATGTATAAGCAAAGCAGTACATTGATCCAGCGGCACGGCGACACGGTGCTGCAGCTGCAGAACACGGGGATGCGGATCTTTCCGCGGGTGCGCTGAGGGGCGTCAATGCGAGGAAAACAAACGGGAGAAACGGGAAGATGACAGAAAGCACATATATCAGGACACAAGGGTTGATCAAGGATTACGGGAAGCTGCGTGCTTTGGCGGGGGTGGAGCTGGAGCTGAAGCCGGGGCGCATCGTGGGTCTTTTGGGCAGGAACGGGGCGGGCAAGTCGACGCTGCTGAAATGCCTGCTGGGTCTATTGCGCTACGAGGGGCGCGTGGAGGTGCTGGGCAGGGACCTGAGGGCCTGGAAGCAGGATCTGTACGCCCGCGTGGCCTTTATACCGGACGTCAGCGGCCTGGATCCGCGGCTGACGGTAGCGGAGACGCTGGCCTACGCCTCGGGCGTGAACGGGAACTGGAACGCGGAGAAGTCGCGGCGGCTGTTTGCGGGCAGCGGTTTGCCGGAAGCCCAGAAGGTGGGGACGCTGTCGAAGGGGATGAAGACGAAGCTGTATCTGCTGTTGACGCTGTCGCGGGATGCGGACATTCTGCTGCTGGACGAGCCGACGCTGGGACTGGACATTGTATTCCGGAAGTCCTTTTACGACATGCTTTTGGGGGAATACTTTGACGAGAGCAAGCTGGTATTGGTGTCGACGCATCAGGTGTCGGAGCTGGAGAACATTCTGGACGAGGTGATCTTCATCGACGGGGGTCGTATCCTTCTGCATTCGGGGGTAGCGGAGCTGAAGGAGCGCTGGAAGCGGGTGGAGCTGCCGGCCTCGCGGGAGGGGGAGCTTCAGGGGCTGAAGCTGCGTCAGATCAGCCGGGGTCTTGGGAAGGTGCAGGGCCTTACGGAAGGCGAAGTGAAGATCAGGGATGCGCATATCGGGATCCCGGCGCTGTCGGAGATCTTTGTGGCGGTGCTGAACGAAGGAGGTCAGGAATCATGAAACAATTCCGGGTTTTACTGCAGACGGAATACCAAAAACGCCGCAGCTCCTACTGGCTGCCGCTGTGGATCATCGGGGGCGTCGCCCTGCTGATCCTGCTGCTGGTCCTCGGAGCGCTGATCGGCAACTGGGAAAATATCCAGGTTGGGTTTATCAATCTTACTTTCGACTACGAAGATATCTACGAGGGTGTCAAGATCGCGGCGTTCGGGATCATGATGATGATGGCATTTGTCTTTATGCTCTTTATGATCATGAACACCCAGAACAGCCTTTCCAAAGAAAAAGAGCTGGGCTGCGAATTGTTTTACCGTTGCCAGCCGGTGAACATCTGGTCTTCAACCGTGTCACGCTATCTGATGCATATTTATGCCGGCAGCCTTTTGCTGCTGGGTTTGGGGATCGTCACGGCATTGATCACGGCTGTTATTACAGCATGCACGGTCGGCGGTTTTTATCTGGGCTGCGCACTGTACGGAAGCCTGCTCGGCTGGCTGATCTATCTGAAGATCTGCATCGTTTTCGGAAGCATGTATTTCCTGTTTTCCGCGATCTTCCGGAATAATGCCTTTATCAAAGGGACCGCAATGCTGGGAATCGTTGAGCTGGTATTCTATCTGATCGAAGAAATGTTTCACCGGACCATTTTACTGCCCGATATTTTCAAAAACCTTTTTGTGATGCTTGGCAGTCTGAATGCTGACAATGATCTGAGTCTTGCCATCGTCCTGGGTGATGCGCGCCTGATCGCGGCCCTGCTTTTCGCAGGAGCCTGTTATTCGGGAGCAACCCTGATCTATCAATATAAACGTGCTGAAGGATAGGAGGACAAGATGAAACGTATATGTCTGACCGTTTTTGTTCTGCTCTTTGCCGTGGCGAACGCCAGGGTGATCGACGCCCGGGGCGAAGTGGTCCGGAAAGAGATCAATGCCCGTGACATTCGTTCATTGGATATCCGTACCCAGTTCGACGTGTATCTGAGCCAGGGTGACCGGGAAGCATATATTGTGGAAACCTATAAAAGCATTCTGCCTAATGTGGAGACAAAACAAAGCAAAGATCAATTGATGGTCCGGCTCGACCGCATGGTGACCCGTATCAATTGGATGGGGCGCGAGAAGATCCTGAAACTTTATGTAACGGTCAGGGACATCGAAAAGCTGGACCTTTCCGGAGCCTGTGACCTTTATATGCAAAGCGTCCTGAACGTCGGGGATTTCCAGCTGAATGCCAGCGGCGCCAGCGATCTGCATTTTATGCCGGTTAAAGGGAATTCCGTCCGGATATTTTGCAGCGGTGCTTCCGATATTACGGACGGGGATTTTGATGTAAACCGTTTTTATCTGAATGCCAGCGGCGCCAGCGATGCGGATCTGCGGATCCGCTCGGAAGAGAGCGAATTTATCACTTCCGGCGCCAGCGAGATCGATCTGGAAATCAGCAGCGCTAAACTCAAGATCAACGGCAGCGGTGCAACGGATTTTGCCGTTGCCGGCGAGGTGGATTATCTGGACGCTAAAATCGGCGGTGCCAGCACGCTGAAAGCGGATGGTCTGCGCAGCCGCTTTACCGATGTGAGCGTGTCGGGGAACAGCACCTCTTATCTTTATGTGCTTGAATCACTCAAAGCGAACAGTTCCGGGATCTCAACGATTTACTACCGGGGCAATCCGCCGAAAACTGCATTCAGTTCTTCCGGAATGGCAAGTATAAAAAGCAGATAACACACGATTATTATAAGGGGAATATCCATGAAAAAGATCTTTGCGATGCTTTTAGTGCTGTTGATCCTGGCCTCCTGCGGGATTAACAGCGACAAAATCAAACGTATTGCAGTCTCGGGTGATGTAATCAGCAATACGCTGCAGGTGGAAAGCTACCGCAGCGTAATTGTTGCCGGTCCGGTAGACCTGATCCTGGCGCAGGACGGCGGAAGCAGTGTGAGTATTGAAACTTACGAAAGTATCATGGAACAGTTCCATATACAAGTCGTTGACGGGGTGCTGTATCTTTATCTCAAGGATAGCACGGCAATGAGCAAAATACACATTAATGATATGGCGGACAGCAATTTTTCGAACGCTCTGATCAGCGGTAGCCGGCTGAATTGGCCGCGCGGACAAAAGATCCTGAATATCCGCCTGTCTTTCTCCGAATTGAAAGAGATCCAGGTGATCGGAGAATCGGATATCCGCAGCGAAGGCGCCTGGAAGGGAGAAGATCTCAGCCTGGACGTGGCCGGCGCGTTGCACCTTGTCGCCGATCTGCAGATGGAAGAATTTGATGTCGAGATCGCCGGAGCGGCAAATCTGGAACTGCGCGGGTCCGCCCGAAAATTCAATATCGAATGTGCCGGCGCCGGATCGCTAAAGGCGTACGATTTTCTGGCCGATGCGGTCAATCTGGATATTGCCGGTGTCTGTACGGCAAACATTTACGCCGCCAAAAGTTTAAAAATCAATATTGCCGGCCTCGGGAATGTCCGATACAAAGGCAATCCTCCCGAAGTGAATATCGAAAAAGCGGGAATGGGAAAAATCCGGCAAATGGAAAGCGAAGACATCGCTTTATAGAATAACGATTTTGATAAGAGGTATCCATGAGTATGAAAGCAACATTGCTTGCACTGACAATGTGCTGCGGGGCATTCTTGTGCGCGGAAACACTAAACCTGGAAGAATGTATAGCCATTGCCCGGGCTCAAAATCCCAGTGTCCGTCAACAAGAACTGTCGACCGGTATTGCAGAGTCAAAGCAAAAACAATCCTACAGTTCCGTTCTTCCCAGCCTTTCGATTACTTCCGGCTTGTCGGCATCTGATCAGGATAACTGGTCCCTGGGTAAGAGCGTCGGCCTGCAGGCCGGTATGACCTTTTATGCGCCCGGACTGTATACGGGGATCAAAGCCGCCAGGCTGAACAGTGAAATGAGCCGTGCGGGAGCTTCGGCAACCGAAAACGAGATCGTCAGTCAGATCAGTGCTCTGTATTATCGAATCCTGACGACCCAACGTCTGATTGCGGTCTACGAGGGCAACATTGCCGTAGCGGAAAAAAATCTGAAGAAAACCCGGGCGATGTACGAAACGAAGTTGATTACCGAATCGGATGTGCTGAAAGCGGAAACACAGAAAGGGGAATTTGAATCCCAGCTCCTGAGCCAGAAACAGGCGTTGAAAAGTTATGTGCGCGCCATGAACATCCTGCTCGGACAAGACCCGGGTAATTCCCTGGACCTGGAGGATGTGGACGTGGATGTGGTCAGCATACCCGAATACGAACTTGCGCGGGAAGCAATGCTGTCGGATAATCCGGAATACCATGCGGTGCTGATGCAGGAATCCGTCAGCCGCCTGAATTTGCAGGCAAGCAAAGAGAATTATCTGCCGAGTATAAGCGGGAGCTATCATTACAGCAACTACCTTGATCCCGCCCTGACACCCAGCAATGGCATAAGCCTGAATGCCAGCTGGACGCTCTTTAACGGACTTTCCCGCCGTCAGCAGGTCCAGCAGCAGAAACTGCGGCTGGATCAGTCGGGGATTGAAGTCGATAACACCTTACGTCTGCTGGAACAGGAGTTGCAGGACTTTTACACGGAATTTGAAACCTATACGTCGCTGATCGAAATCAACCGGAGACGCCTGCAGTCCGCAAGCCGTGACCTGGAGATCGTCAATCAGCAGTACCAGCTGGGGAAGGTCACCATGCTGGAACAAATGCAGGCCCAGCTTGCACTGCTCAGCGCCGAAAGTTCGCTGGTGGAAGCGCAGTATGCCCGCAAGCGCGTTGAAGCTGAAATTTTAAAATTAATCAATAAGATATAGGAACGAGCATGAAGAAGAAAAAGATCATCATTATTCTTGCGGCAGTGCTGCTTTTGGGAGTGTTCATTGCTTTTACGCTCAAACAGGACAATAAAAAAGCGATTGCCGTCCAGATGGAAAAAGTTGCCTTGCGGACCATTGAATCCAAGGTATACGCGGCGGGATATGTCCAGCCGGTGATAAAAGTCAATATCTCCGCAAATGTATCCGGGGAGATAATTGCCCTGAACGTACGGGAGGGGCAGGAAGTCAAAAAAGGGCAGGTACTGGCTCAGCTGGACCAGGTAATGTATCAGGCGGAAGTGGAACAGGCAAAGTCCTACCATCGTTCCTGCCTGTCCGCCCGGGATGTCGCTGAAAAGGACTTCTACCGCGTAGAGGAGCTTTTCCGAAGCGGGAATTACAGCGAATCTCAGTATGATCAGACAAAAGCCCAGTACGAACAGGCCGTCGCGACGCTTGAACAGGCCGCGGCGCGACTGAAACAATCCGAAGACAATTTGCGGAAAACAACCCTGGTCGCTCCTATCGACGGCACGGTCATCGGTCTGAAGAAAGAACAGGGCGAAATTGCCATGGGCTCAACCTTTCAGGCGGATGTGGTCATGACGGTCGCCGATCTTTCCGGCATGGAAGTCGAGGTGGACGTAAATGAAAACGATATCGTCCGCGTGGAACTTGGCGACTCGGTGGATATCGAGATCGATGCGCTGGGGAAAAAGCGCTTTTCCGGGTATGTAACGGAGATATCCCAGCTGGCGACTACCGTCGGAGCCGGAACCCAGAATGCCGTAACGAATTTCAAGGTGCTGGTAAAAATGACGGAAATTCCGGCTGAGATCCGTTCCGGGATGAACGCCACCGTAGAGATCCTGACCGAACGCAAGGAACAGGTGCTTGCCGTCCCCATACGTGCCGTAACAGTGCGTCCGGAAGATAAGGTCCGGAAAACGGCGAACGGCCGCAATGAAAAACCCATGCTGCTTGAAGTCGTTTTTGCCGTGGAAGCCGATACCGTGCGTGCCGTTCCCGTTGAACTCGGGATCAGCAGCGAGGATTATTTTGAAGTGCTGAGCGGAGTTGACACCAGCTATACGATCGTAACGGGAAATCATCAGGCACTTACCTTCGATCTGCAGAGCGGGACGGCGGTTAAGGATGTTGCCAAGGTCAAACAAAAAGGGAAAACCCCTAAATCATAACAGCAAGGATCCCTTATGACGTTATTGAAATTACACAATATCTACCGGATCTACCGTATCGGCCAGGTGGACGTTCGCGCGTTGAACGGTGTGGATCTTCTTGTGGACAAGAACGAGTATCTGTCCGTAATGGGACCTTCCGGCAGCGGGAAATCCACCTTGATGAACATTATCGGCTGTTTGGACACTCCAAGCCGCGGCAGCTATGAGCTGGACGGTATTTCCATTCACAAAGAGGATCACGAAAAATCCGACACGGCAAATGACGATGAGCTGGCCTATATCCGGAATCGGAAGATCGGGTTCATTTTTCAGACCTTTAATCTCTTGCCGAGGATGACGGCGCTGCATAATGTTGAACTTCCGCTGATTTATGCCGGTGTCCCGCGTCTGGAGCGGATCGAACGTGCAAAAAATGCGCTGGAAAAGGTCGGCCTGGAAGACCGCATGTACCACAAACCGAACGAATTGTCCGGCGGTCAGCGCCAGCGCGTCGCCGTTGCCCGCGCGCTGATCAACAATCCCTCGATCATTTTGGCGGATGAACCCACCGGAAATCTGGACAGCAAGACCAGCCAGGATATTATGGATCTGATCGGTGAACTGCACGAACAGGGGAACACCATTATTCTGGTGACCCACGAGGCGGATATTGCGGTCCGCGCACAGCGCGTGATCCACATGCTTGACGGAAAGATCAGCGAAGACAACAAAAAGAAGTAAGCCATGTTCAACCAATTGTATGAAAGTTTCATCATCAGCTTTAAAGCGGTATTTCAGAACAAAGGCCGCGCTTTTCTGACCATGCTGGGCATTATTATCGGAATTTTGTCGGTAAGCCTGATGGGAACCGCCATTAACGGTATTGACAATGTCTTTAATGAAACGCTGGGCATGTTCGGCAAGAACGTGCTTTATCTGCAACAATTCCCCTGGTTCATGGGAAATACGGAATGGTGGGAGTTCAGGAACCGGCCCCGCATTGAAGAGGAATACGCGGACAAGATCCTGGAACGGGCCCCGACCATTTCTTATGCCAGCGTAGAGGCCAGCCGCAGAGTGACACTGTCCTATAAGGAAAAATCAAGCGAAGGCGTAGACCTGAAGTGCGCGGGCTGGCAGTCCGCCTACATCGACGCCGCCCGGATAGAAACGGGGCGCTATTTTACGCAGCTCGAAGACGAACACGCTTCGCGGGTCATTGTGATCGGTTCCGAAGTGCGCCGTCTGCTTTTTCCTAATATTGAGGATCCGGTCGGTCAGTATGTCAAGGTCAACGGTCTGAACTTTAAAATTATCGGTGTTTTTGCAGAACAGGGAAAAGTGTTCGGTATGTTCAGCGTTGACAATATGGGCGTAATCCCGTTTCAGACCGGCAATGCGGTATTCGGACGCAGTTGGTGGCTGTCGGTTTCGCTGAAGATCAGAGACGGCGCAGACCCGGCTTACGCGCTGGATGAAGTTCGTTATATTACCCGGGGACTGCGCGGATTGCGGCCAATGGATCCGGACAACTTTGCCATCAACCAGCAGGAGGCGATGGAAGATGAGCTTGACCGTATCAAATCGGCCATCGGATTTGTCGGGATCGGCATTGCGGCGTTGTCGCTACTGGTCGGCGGGATCGGCATTATGAATATCATGTTTGTCAGCGTCAAGGAACGCACACGGGAAATCGGGATACGCAAAGCGCTGGGAGCAAAGCGCTGGGTTATTATGATGCAATTTTTGCTGGAGGCCGTCATTATTGCCGTGATCGGCGGTGCCATCGGACTTTTGCTGACAATCCTGCTGGTCGGTGTCGTTAAGAAATTCTTTGTCGCCAGCCTTTCGCTGGAACTGGTGCTGATCGCCTTGCTGGTCTCCGTTGCGGTAGGGCTTGTATCCGGCATTGTTCCCGCAAGTCAGGCTTCCCGCCAGGATCCCATTGAAGCCATGCGCTACGAATAGGAGGAACTGTGGATTTTAAGGAAATATATCAGTCTGCGCGGGATTCCATCCGGCAAAACCGCCTGCGTTCTTTTCTGACTTTGCTTGGGGTCGTGATCGGCATTTTTTCCATCATTGGCGTCATGACCGCCATTAATATTTTGCAGAAAACCGTCGAAGAAAACATGACCGGTCTGGGTGCCGGTACTTTTCAGGTCCAAAAATATCCTGTTATACAAATGGGCAACGACCGCTGGCGCTACCATAATCGCAAGAATCTCGACTACCGGGAATTCAAGCGGTTGTTGACAAAACTCAAGATCGTTGATTATGCAACGGCTGAAGACTGGAATTACGGGAAACGCCTGCAATATGACGACAGGGAAACCAAGCCCAATATTATAGTTGCCGGCGTCACGCACAACTGGGAATTTACCAACAATCTCAAGATCGACCGGGGCCGCATGATCGCTCAGGTCGACGAAACGAATGCCGCGCACGTGATCGTACTGGGTTATGATGTGGTGGATGTCCTTTTCCCGGACCGGGACCCTCTTGGCGAAGATGTCAAGATCGACGGTATCCGCTACCGCGTGATCGGGATCTCGGAACGCAAGGGGCAGCGCTTCGGAGAATCTCAGGATAACCGCACTTATATTCCGCTCACAACCTATTTCAAATACTACGGGCAAGCCAGTTTTACCAGCCTGAATTACTGCTTTACCGTTGTTGATCCGGATCAGTTCGAAGAAGGGATGCAGGAGGTGATCAACGAATTGCGGCTCATTCGCGGCGTTCCTTTTGGCGCCGAGAATGATTTTGAAATCTGGACAAACGCTTCACTGATCGATAATTTCAATAAAATGACAGCGGCCATTAAACTGGCGGCCATCATCATCAGTTCGATTGCACTGCTGGCCTCCGGGATCGGCATTATGAACATCATGCTGGTTACGGTTTCGGAGCGTACGCGCGAAATCGGGGTGCGTAAAAGCCTGGGAGCCAAAAGCCGCGACATACTTTCACAATTCATGCTGGAAGCTCTGATCCTGACCGAAATGGGCGGCATAGCCGGGATTATCCTGGGCATTATTACGGGAAACATTCTCGCATTTGTCATGAAAACCAAGGTGGTCTTTCCCTGGGACTGGGCAATAATCGGTTTTGTAGTGTGTTCGGTGATCGCCGTCGTTTTCGGGTCCTATCCGGCCTATAAAGCCGCCAGGCTGGATCCGATCGAAGCATTGCGTTATGAGTAGATAAAAATACGATCCCCTTATGAAGATAAAGGATCCCTCAAACGGGGGATCCTTTATCGTTGTCGCAATTTTTTCGCATTGTACAGCGGGATCTTCATTTTAAAAGAAGATACCCGTTGCGCGGAAGCCGGGATGATCAAGCCCGTTTTCGAATAAAAGCAAAATCGCCGGGGTCCGAAGGCAGTGGAATGCGGACGTTTTTGCCACCGCCGTGCGCACATTCCACTGCGAGGCCTTTCTCGTCTTCAATATGGTCCACGATTATGTCCAGGTTCCCCCCGGGGCTGATCAGGGTCATTTTTTCGCCGCGGGAAAATCGGTTTTTGACCTCCAAAACGGCCAGACCGCTTTGGGGATCATAGTGAAGGATCCTGCCGGCAACCGCTTCACCGACACCTTCGGAAAGGCCGTCACGGAAATTCTCACCGTACTGGCGCGGATTGCGCGTATAAAAACCGGTTGTATAGGTGCGGTTGCTCAGACGCATCAGTTCGCGCAGATCTTCCGGGTCAAAGGGGCGTCCGGCAAGATGGGCGTCCAGCGCCCGGCGGTAAGCCCGGGCTGTGACAGCGGTATAATACGCCGATTTTGTGCGGCCTTCGATCTTCATGCTGCAGACACCGCTGTGGATCAGTTCCGGAAGCAGCTCGATGGCGCAGAGGTCTTTTGAATTCATCAGATAAGTGCCCTGGATATCCTCGGATACCGGAAACGCCTCGCCGGGCCGTTCGGATTCGTGCAAAACCAATCCCCGGGCAGGCGCGGGCAGCGGTTCGGCGGGATGCTGGCGGGCTTCCACATCCAGCAGGGAACCGCGTTCATAGGCCAGGCGGTATTCCCAGCGGCAGCTGTTGGTGCAGGTGCCCTGATTCGCGTCGCGGAAATGCAGATAGTTCGAGATCAGGCAGCGGCCGGAGTAAGCGATGCAGATGGCGCCGTGTACAAAGGCTTCGAGTTCGATATCCGGCACCTTATCGTGTATTTCGGCGATCTCTTCCAGACTCAGCTCGCGGCTCAAAATAATGCGCCGTACCCCCAGATCCCGCCAGAAAGCTGCTGTTGCCCAGTTAACGGTATTTGCCTGGGTGGACAAATGAAGCGGCATGTCCGGGTAGCGTTTCAGCGCAGCGGCGATCATTCCGGGATCGGCCATGATCAGCGCATCGGGTTGCAGCGGCACCACGGCATCCAGTTCTTTCAGGAACGCATCCACCTTCAGGTTGTGAGGAAAGATGTTCAGGGTCAGATAAATGTTTTTACCATGCCGGTGGACATAATCAATGCCGTTCCGGATGCTTTCTGCCGTAAATGCGGTTTCCCGGGTGCGCAGGGAAAACTTCGGAATGCCCGCATATACCGCATCCGCTCCGTAGGCAAGCGCGATTTTAAGCTTGTCCATATCGCCGGCAGGCGCCAGGATCTCAGGTTTTGTTTCCATAAAACAAATGTACAATAAATTTCTCAAAGGGGGAACAAGTAAAAACTTGAGTCAAGTTGCTTGACTTTCATTAAGTTAAAAGTTATTTTAACAGGCTAATACAATGAAGATAAGGTGGCTCATGGAAATCAAGGCGGAAGAGATCAAGCAATGTGCAAATAAGCCCCGGCATGTGGCGATCATCCTGGACGGAAACGGTCGTTGGGCAAAGAAACGCGGACTTCCGCGCACAATGGGGCATAACGAGGGCGTCAAGAATGTCAAGGAGATCGTTACCGCATCTGCGGAGGCCGGTATTCGCTATCTGACCATCTATGCGTTCTCAAAGCAAAACTGGAGCCGCCCTTCCGATGAAGTCGGCACCATTATGTCACTCCTTAACGCGACGGCAAGAAAAGAAATAAACGAATTACACCGGAACAATGTCTGCCTGCGGATCATAGGAGACAAGAACGATTTACCCGCAGAGGCCAGGAAGATCCTGGAAAACGGTGAAGCGCTCACTCGCGATAACACGCTCTTGACCCTGATCGTTGCGCTGAGCTACAGCAGCCGCGACGAAATCCTGAGGGCCGTCCGCTCACTCGCAGAGGACAGCCGCAAAGGGATCACAGATCCGGGACAGATCGACGAAACGCTTTTTGAGTCCCGCCTCGATACCGCCGGTATCCCCGATCCGGATCTGGTCATACGGACCAGCGGAGAATTCCGGATCAGCAACTATCTCTTGTGGCAGTCCGCCTACGCCGAATTCTTTTTTGCAAAGGAGCTATGGCCGGATTTCCACCGGCAGGAATACTATCGCGCGCTGCTGGATTACACAAAACGGGAACGGCGTTTCGGAAAAACCAGTGAACAGGTAACCCCATAAAGTATGAAACACATTCAACGCTTATTTCTCTGTCTGCTTCTTGTCCTAACCCTTAACGGAACGCTCCTTGCCCAGCAACAGAAACTGCGGGTTGCCAGTGTGACCGTTATGGGCAACAAGACCGCTTCCGAACGCATTATTCAAATGTCCATGGGACTCATCGAAGGAAGCGAGGTCACTTCCAATGAAATTCAGAACGGCATCAAGAAACTCTACAATCTGCGTATGTTCAGCGATATTAATGTGTTTGCCGCAGACGAGACCAAGGCCGGGATACATTTTATTATTCAAGTTACCGAATACCCCCGTATCCATGATGTTCTGTTCGAAGGCAATAAAAAGTATAAAAGCGATAAACTGCTCGAAGAAATTTCACTCATCCGCGGCCAGGTCTTCAGTCCGCATTTGATCAACAAGGCCAAACTTGATATTGAAAAAAAATACCGGGACGCCGGATTTTACAACGTCTTTATCGACGTTATCGCCGAAGCGGCAACGGATGTTGAAGACCGGGTAAATATTACCTTTATCATCGAGGAGAATCAGCGGGTCTTTATTGATGAGATCCTCTTTCACACGAATGAAGAATTGTTCAAGCCATGGCGCTTGCGCTGGCAGATGAAAGACACCAAGCAGCGCGACTGGTACACTTTTTTCCGGAGCGCCAAGTTTGACCCGGACAAATTTCTTGACGACAAAAACAAGCTTCTGCAGTTTTACCGCGATCACGGATACCGCGATGCGCGCGTAGTCCGGGAAGAGACTGCCCTGGATTCCCTCAACCGGAAAATGGTTCTGCATATTTACATAGACGAAGGCCCGCTTTATGCCTATCGCAACGTTAAGGTAGAAGGCCCGCAGGTATATCCGCAGGATTTCTTTTTAAGGAATCTGGAGCTCGCCGGCATCCGGAAGGGGGAGGTCTTTAAGGAAAAGTATTTTGAAATGGCCGTGGACGCCAAGATCCGCAGCCTGTATATGGATACCGGTTATCTGTACGCACAGGTGACGCCGGAGATCACCCCGGTGGGGAAAGATTCCCTGGATGTACTGATCCGCGTGCAGGAAAACCATAAAGTAAAGGTGCGGCGCATTCAGTTTGCCGGCAATTCCAGGACCCGCGAATATGTGATCCGGCGCGAAATGAAGCTGATGCCCGGCGATGTGTTCAACCGTGAAAAACTCATTCGTTCCCAACGCGAGATCTTTATGCTGAACTACTTTGCCGATGTGGTGCCCGATATCGTTCCCGTTGATGATGAAACCATTGACCTTGAGGTCCGGGTCGAGGAAAAATCCAGCGATCAGGCCAACGCCTCCATCGGTTACAGCGAGTACGACGGATTGACCGGCAGCGTGGGAATTGAGATCAATAATCTGGCCGGCCGCGGCCAGCGCTTGTCCATCAGCTATCAGAAAAGCGCCGGAACCGACTATGTCAGTCTTGGCTTTACCGAGCCCTGGTTGTTCGGGCGTCCCAATACCGTCGGCGTAAATCTGTATTTTTCGCAGCGTGAAATGACGGAACGTTCCTATTATTACGAACCCTACGATCGCAGAATTCTGGGTGCGACGGGGAGTTTTGGACGGCGTTTCCGCTGGCCGGACAGCTATTTCCGTGGCAGCTGGGGGCTGACCTTTGCTTACAAGAATTATTATAACGTACGCAATCAGGATTATTTTATCCAATACAATCCCTCAGGGATCACCGAACTGTGGGGAAACAGCCTGACACAGATCATTACCCGCGACAGCCGTGATAAACCGGAATTCCCGACCTTGGGGTCCAAAATGGTGTGGAACTCCCAGCTTTCCGGCGGAATTTTCGGCGGGAAAGAAGAATTCGTTAAGACCCAGGTTACCTTTGAGACCTTTACATCCATTGTTGAAAAACTGGTCTTCTATCAAAATTTTGATTTTGGGGTCGTGATCCCCTTTGGGCGCTATGGCGTGATCCCCTATGATGAGCTTTTTCATCTTGGCGGTGCAAATGCAATCAGTTATATTACACCGTTGCGAGGGTATGCCGACGGCAGCATCCGTCCGCCGATGTCTTCCTACGAAAGCGGCAACACCCTATTGAAATATTCCTGCGAACTGCGATTCCTTCTGTCTCCGAATCCGACCCTGTACGTTCTGGCCTTTGCCGAAGCGGGACGTATCTGGAACGACCTGAAAGAGATCAAGATCCCCGAAATGGCGCGCTCCCTTGGTGTGGGCGCCCGGGTTTATATGCCCATGATGGGAATGCTGGGCGTTGATTTCGGCTATGGATTTGACGAACTGTACTACTACAACAGCAGTGGAAAAGTCACCTATAAATCCCCTGGATGGGAAACGCATTTTGTGTTCGGTATGCCACTGTAAAAAATATTAAAAGGAGTATAAAGCGTGAAAAACGGAAAAAAAATACTTGTCTTGCTAACGCTGGCCCTGAGCCTGGTCTTTGCCGCAGATGTCTTTAAGGTCGGATTTGTTTATTCCGAGCAGATCATGCTCGAGTATCAGGAAGCGATCGACGCCATGAAAAAGCTGGAAGCGGAAGCGCAGGAACTTCAAATTGTCTATAAAGAAATGCAGGGGGATTATCAGAAACTGATTGAAGATTACGAAAAGCGCAAGCTCGTCAGTTCGGATGCCTGGAAAAGCCAAAAACAAAAAGAAATTTTGGATAAAGAACGTCAGCTTCAGCAGTATCAGATCGAAAAATTCGGACAGGACGGTGAAATTTATGCCAAAGAAGAAGAATATCTGGGGCCCGTACTGGAGAAGATCAACGAAACACTGAAAAAGATCGGCGAACAAAAAGGGTACGCCTACATATTTGATGCTTCCAAAGGGACCATCGTATATGCTGCCGAAGAGCATAATCTGACCGCAACCGTTCTGGAAGAACTTAAAAAATCTCAATAAGCATGCCAGCAATTTTAACCGGCAATCATGCCCGTATGCGTGAATGCCGGTTTTTTTATTCAGGGGCGGTATGAAAAGCTTTTTCCGTATCGTTTTATTGCTCTTTCTGATAGCAGGGCTAAGTCCGGCACAGGATGGCCGGCAATTTCTCCGCAGTATTGATCTATTGGGGCAGCCCATGCCGACAGAATCGGCAGGCATCAGTCCCGGCCTTTCTGTGTCAAGCAAGGGCGCCGTATTTCCGTATCTGAATATGAACGTTCCTTTCGGAGGGCGCTATTATTTTCATGGGGCGCTGGCCGCCGCACAAGATCCGCAATATGCCCTGCCCCTCTTTTTTATGCAGCTGGGGGTCGGCACCGCAGATCTGCTGAAAGCCGAAGGCCCCTGGTTTTACAATTTTGGTACCGCAGTGCGGCATTACCGTTCTCGCTATTTCGAGAACCTCAGTGTGGCCGGAACGCTGATGTTCGGGATCGAATTCGGGCTTTTCCGGCTTGCCGCGGGCCTGGATATGAATGTTCAGCACCATCAGATCAGGGATGCGGCGGTATTTCCGCTCAGCGATGAACGCGTTTACGGACTGGCCCCGAAAATTGCTTTCTACAGCAGTTACGGAAATATGATATTCACGGCGGGCAGCGGAGTCTTCGTTGCCGGATTGTCCTGGACCTTAAAAACGGAATAAAGGAATGAAAAAGATCGGCTTGCTGGGATCGACCGGTTCTATCGGAAAAAACACACTGAAAATCGCGGATGCGCACCCCGAAGATTTTCAAATCGCGTATTTAACGGCCAATACGCAGGTGAAACTCCTTATTGAACAGGCAAAAAAATACCGGCCGGACAGTGTCGTGATCGCGGATGAGAGCAAATACCCGCGTTTGCGCGAAGGTCTTTCAAAGAGCGGGATAAGCTGCATGGCGGGAGCGAAAGCCATTGAAGAAATGGTCCGTGACAGCGCCGCAGACCTGGTCCTGAACGCGATTTCCGGTACCGCCGGTTTGCCGGCAACCATTGCCGCTGCCGAAGCCGGGCGCGATATTGCGCTCAGCAACAAGGAGAGCCTGGTCATGGCCGGCGAACTGATCGGGCGGCTTTGTGAACAGAACGCATCCCGCATTCTGCCGGTCGACAGCGAACATTCCGCCATCTGGCAATGCCTTGCCGGTGAAAGGCGCGAAGATGTGGAGAAATTGATCCTAACGGCATCCGGTGGCCCTTTTTTGCATCGTGATCTTGAAAAATTCGAGAGCATTACTCCTGAGGAGGCGCTGCGCCATCCCAACTGGAGCATGGGCGCCAAGATCACGGTCGATTCCGCAACCATGTTCAATAAGGGACTGGAGCTGATCGAAGCGCGTCACCTTTTCCATATCGAAAGTGAACGCATCGAGATCCTGATCCACCCCGAATCCGTCATTCACAGTATGGTTCAGTTCCGCGACGGGTCCGTGAAGGCACAGCTCGGAGTTCCGGACATGAAGATCCCCATACAATATGCCCTCACGTATCCCTTGCGTTTTTCTGCCGCATGGCCGCGCCTGAATCTGGCCATGACGGGCGAATTGCATTTCGAAGAACCCGATATCCGGCGTTTTCCCGCATTGCGTATCAGTCGGGAAGCCCTCGAAGCGGGCAGAACCTATCCTGCTCTTTTAAATGTCGCCAATGAAAAAGCCGTTTACCGCTTCCTGAAAGGCAAGATCCTTTTCCCTGAAATTGCCGTGGAAATAGAAAAAGCCCTGGAAAAGCATCAGCCGCTTGACCCCTTTTCCAAAGCGGACATCCTGTCCATTGCCGAATTGCTCTGAAAAGTGTTTTTATTTGAAAAATTGTTATTTATATTATAAAGATTAAAGTAAGCGGGAACCAATATGAATGAATTAATTGCTGTTGTTGACGATGAAAAAAGTATTCTTGAGCTGACAAGCATCCATCTGAAGAAATTCGGTTTCAGGGTTGCGACATTTACCACGGCGCAGGAATATCTTACATTTATTGAAAAGACGATCCCGGATGTAACCATCCTGGACCTGATGCTGCCGGATATGGACGGTATGGACCTTTGCAAACAACTCCGCCGCGAACAGAAATACGACATGATGTCCATTGTGATCCTTTCGGGAAGAATTGATGAATCCGATACCATTCTGGGACTGGAATTGGGTGCCGATGATTATGTCAAAAAACCATTTTCACCCAAGGAACTTACCGTTCGGGTAAAAAAATTATTGCGACGCCAGAGCAGTCAGCCCT
>Ga0265294_10001229_pt1 | contig 34830 bp, 40 predicted proteins | sample MunlanPumphouse3_FD_192504 | JGI IMG/M metagenome (GOLD analysis project Ga0265294, IMG submission 192504) | Groundwater microbial communities from a municipal landfill in Southern Ontario, Canada - Pumphouse #3 | ecosystem: Environmental > Aquatic > Deep subsurface > Groundwater | place...
AATTCACAATTTAGAAATAGAAACTATCAAATCATTGTAAACATATGACACAATAGAAGTATCTAAACCATTTACTTCTTTTAAATTAGTATTTAACCCTATACCTATTCTTTTCAAACAAGCTTCTTTCCTAGTCCATATTTTAGTAAATGCTTCATCCCTATTATTGCTCTTATTTACGAACTTCTTCTCTTCATCATTAAAATATCTCTTAAATATAGAATCAAAATAAATAATCTTTTCTATATCTATCCCAACTTCTCTATCACATATTACTAGTGCTGAATATAGATTTGAATGACTTAAACTAAAAAATAAATTACTATTCTTTAAAAAAGGTTTACCATATTCATTATATTCTAACTCATAATTATCTATTCTATAATCCTCTTTCAAGATTTTTTTAAGTAAATTATGTCCTTCTGATTTTTCAATATAATACTTCATCATTTACCTACCATCTCTAATTTAAATAAAACTTATATATTTTAATCTCAGTCTTTAATATTTATTTTAATATTCTTTAAATCCTTTATATATAGTAAAAGTCTTATTTAAAGAGATATTAGAGTCTTAGTTCTGCCCCTTTAACTTTATTGTGGCTTGAGCTGCTGCAAGTTTAGCTATCGGAACTCGATATGGGGAACAAGATACATAATTCATGCCTGTTTGATAACAAAATTCAATGCTACTTGGTTCACCACCATGTTCACCACATATGCCGATTTCTAAATCCGGATTTACATTTCTACCTTTATTAATAGCTATTTCAATTAATTTTCCTACTCCATTTTGATCAATTCTTTCAAAAGGATCAAACTCGAATATTTGTTTTTGATAATAATCTGTTAAAAACTTGCTAGCATCATCTCTAGAAAAGCCATAAGTCATTTGGGTTAAATCATTTGTTCCAAAGGAGAAAAATTCCGCATACTCAGCAATTTCATCAGCTAATAATGCTGCTCTAGGTAATTCTATCATGGTTCCAATATAATATTTTAATTTTATTTTTGCTTGCTTTATTAATTTATCGGCTTCTACTTTAATAATATTTGTTAGATAAGCTAGTTCATTTTTATCACCTATTAAAGGAATCATTAATTCGGGACATACTTTCTTACCTTCTTTAGTAACATTAATAGCAGCTTTTATTATAGCTTGGGTTTGCATTGTAGCCACTTCAGGATAAGTAATAGCAATACGACATCCGCGATGTCCCATCATCGGATTTAATTCTGTTAATTCTGTAATTCTTGCTTTTAAATCATTAATATTTATTTTTAAGTCTTTCGCCAAATTATTAATTTCTTGATCTTCTTTAGGTAAAAATTCATGTAAAGGAGGATCTAAGTATCTTATTATTACAGGATATGGACTCATACATCTAAATAATCCTTCAAAATCTTTTATTTGTTGAGGAAGAATATCTTTTAAAGCTTTTATTCGTTCTCCCGTATTATTAGACAAAATCATTTTACGAAAAGAAAAGATTCGAGCTTCTTCGAAAAACATATGCTCAGTTCGACATAAACCAATTCCCTCAGCCCCAAATTCTTTAGCTATTATAGCATCTTTAGGTAAATCAGCATTAGTTCTAATTTTTAAATCTCTTATTTCATCTACCCAAGTCATAAAAGTTTTATAATCTTTACTTAGTAAAGCTTTAGAAGTTTCAAGTAAACCGATATATACTTTTCCAGTACTCCCATCAAGACTTATAAAATCTCCTTCTTTTATAATTATATTATCTTTGGTAGTTATTGTTTTATTTTTTTCATTTAATCTTAATTCTTCACAGCCACATACAGCGCACTTTCCCATTCCTCTAGCCACTACTGCCGCATGAGATGTCATACCACCTCTTATCGTTAAAATCCCACTAGCAAGATTCATTCCTTCAATATCTTCTGGACTTGTTTCTAGTCTTGCTAAAATTAAACCTTTTTCACCTTTTTCATAAGTTTTTATGATGTCTTCTGCGGTAAAATATAATTTTCCGGTTGCTGCTCCTGGTGATGCTCCTAAACCAGTTGATATTGCTTTATTATTTTTAATTGCATCATTACTAAAAGTAGGATGTAAAAGAGCATCTAATTGATTAGGATTTACTTGCATAATAGCTTCTTTTTTTGTAATTTTACCTTCATTAGTTAAATCAACTGCTATTTTAATAGCTGCTGTTGCTGTTCTTTTGCCATTTCTAGTTTGAAGCATATATAATTTATTATTTTCAATTGTAAATTCCATATCTTGCATATCATGATAATGATTTTCTAATATTTTCGCATTTTTTACTAATTCTTCATATACTTTCGGCATTTGAGTTTTTAAATTACTAATTGGTTCGGGAGTTCTGATACCAGCCACAACATCTTCACCTTGAGCATTTAAGATATATTCACCATATATTTCATTTTCACCTGTTGATGGATTTCTAGAAAAGGCAACTCCGCTACCTGATTCTAATCCCATATTACCATAAACCATTTCTTGAACATTAACAGCTGTTCCCCATGAAGAAGGAATATTATTAAGCCGGCGATAAACATTCGCTCTTTCGTTATTCCAACTCCTAAAGACGGCTTTAATTGCTTCAATTAATTGTTCTTTAGGATCAAGGGGAAAACTTTTTCCGGCAATTTTAAGATAATTTTCTTTAAAAGCTTCTACTACATCTTTCATATCTTCAGTTGTTAATTCACTATCATCTTTAACTTTTTTTTCTGATTTAAGATGATCAAAAAATCTTTCAAAAGAAGCTTTCGGATAGCCCATAACGACATCAGCAAACATCTGAATAAATCTTCGATATGTATCATAAGCAAATCGGGGATTATTAGTTAATTTAGCTAATCCTTCACATACTTCATCATTAATTCCTAAATTTAAAACTGTATCCATCATTCCCGGCATACTTGCTCTTGCCCCACTACGAACTGATACAAGTAATGGTTTCTTTGCATCACCGAATTTTTTATTAGTAATTTTTTCTAATTTAGTCATAGCTTGAAAAACTTGATTAATAACATCATCACTAATAGATTCTTTGTTTTCATAATAATTAAGACATGCTTCTGTAGAAACAATAAATCCTTGAGGAACTGGCAATCCTATTTTAGTCATTTCCGCTAAATTAGAACCTTTCCCTCCTAATAAATTTTTCATTTCTTTAGATCCTTCTTTAAATAAATATACGTATTTAGCCATTTTTTACCCTTTCTATTTAACTATCGTAAATGAATAATATATCATTTCATCATCTATTAATAAGTACCCTAATTTAATTTGATTAATTATTAAATTTTTATCATAATTAAGAACATCATTGTTACAAATATTATTTTCTTTTTTAACCATATCAATAAAAAGTATATTATCTTTCTTTGAGTTAACTTTTAAACAATAGTTAGGTTCCTCATTATTAAATTCATAATAATAAAATTTTTCTTGTAAATAATTATTTAAATTTTCTTGATATAAGTCAGTTTTAAAAAATTTATTACTATATTCATTTATTTTCTCAAAATCAACATTTTCTTCAGTATTATTTATTTTAAGGTAAGTATAAATAAATTTAAACTTACTTATTTCAGTTTGGATTAAATTAATATTATAAACTTTATAATTATTATCAACAGCATTATTAAAAGCTTTTAAGGTATTAATTTCATTTAAATAACTATTAAAAAATATTTTCTTATCATTAGTTAATTCAATAAAATCATAATCTACTTTTTTAGTTGTTTTTATGGTTGTAGTAGTTGTTTTTATTTCTTCATAAGTGTTTAATTTTAAAAATTGATTAAAAAAATATAAAATTAATATTAATAATATTATTATAAATATAACACTTAATATAATTTTTAAATGTTTATTTGATTCTTGGTCCATTTTTATATCATCCTTTATACTATTTTACCACAAATATTATTTTTTAAATATTATTTTTTTGCTCTAGGATGAGCATTTAAATATACTCTTCTAATCTCTTCATTAGTTAAATGAGTATATATACTAGTTGTGTTTATACTCACATGTCCAAGTAATTCTTGAACACTTTTTATATTACATCCTTCATTAAGCATAATTGTTGCAAAAGAATGCCTAAAAGTGTGAGGAGTTATTTTTATTTTTAAAGCTGATGCCTTAATAATATTATCAATTATTAGCCTAATTCCTCTATCAGTAAGATTCCCTCCCCGATTATTAATAAATAAATAAGGCGATATTTTATCTTTTAATAATATATCACGAGCATTATTGAAATAGTTTTTGATGGCATCTTCACAGTAAGAACCGAAATAAACGATTCTTTCCTTATTACCTTTTCCACTTACTTTAATCTGTCTTAAACCTATATCAATGTTATTAATTTTTATATTAACTAATTCACTTACTCTTATTCCCGTTGCAAATAATAATTCTAAAATAAGCCTGTTTCTTACATTTAATGGATGATCATCATTAAGAGTTTCTAACATTGTAATAAACTCATTATACTTAAAATAATTAGGTAATTTTTTCTCTTGTTTAATATTTTTTATATAATTAAAAGGATTATTATTTATTATTTCTTTTCTTTCTAAAAAATTATAAAAACTTCTTAAGGTACTTAAATTTCGATTTATACTAGATGGTAAATAATTGGCCTTTCTTAAATATACAATATATTTACTTATATCTTGATAATTTATGAGCAAATAATTTTTCTTTTCTTTAGTTAAATATTCATCATACTTAAATAAATCAATTTCATAATTGATTTCTGTATTATTAGAATATTTACGTTCTAACGAAATATAATCTAAAAATTCATATATTATATCTTTCATACTATCACTCTTTTATTATACAATAAAAAAGCATTAAAATCATTAACGCTTTTATAAATCTAGTACTTCAACTGTTTCTTTAGGTTCTGGAGGTTTGGTTTGTGATGTTCCAGCCGGTTGAGGAGTCGCTGGTTCAGGAGGTTTGGTTTGTGGTGTTCCAGCCGGTTGAGGAGACACTGGTTTAGGCACTGGAATCGGTTTTACTACGGGAGTTTTAATTGTATTTATTTTAGTTGGAGTTTTCTTAGCAGGAGCAACTGCAGCAATATTTTGTTTTGTAGTTTTCTTTTTTTGAATTTTTGATTGATTAATAATTACTAAAGCAATAATACTTATTAACAATACACTGCCAATTACGATATATAATAAATAATCTTTAATTCCTTTAACTACTTCTATTTTAATGTCATAGGAATTTATTTCATCACCAATTTCTGCTTTAACTTTTATAGAAATTATACTACCATCATAAATATCATTGTTTCCAGTTATTACGTATTCAGCATATTCATTATTTAATACTGCTTTAACATCTAATGATTTTGTTCCTGAAGGTACTTTTAAAATATAATCAAATACATCAGATTTAAAATCTAAATCATATCCTTTAATAATTATATTTTTTAAAGTTGCATCAGATGAAGGAATTCTTATTTCTTCTCCTTCTTTTAATCTTTTAACATTAATAGTATAAGTTGTAGTATTTTGATTTTCATCAGATAATTTTATTGATATTGTATTTTCTCCTACTAGTAATGGATATGTTTCTTGTAAATCAACAGTTACACCTTCTTTAGCAGGACTAGCAGAAATAACTAAATTTTCTACTTGATATAAAACAACTAAATCATAATCAGTTTTAAATTTACTAAAATCCAGATCTTGACCCTCAATAGATAACGATTGTAAATATAACATTTCATCATTATCAGAATCATCAGTTTCTGAATTTAACCAGCAGGCATATAAAGTAACATCTGCAGAAGCTGTATAAGAAGTCTTACTTCCTTCGGTACAAGTTGGAGCATTCCCCCAGCCATTATAAGTAAAACCATTTTTAGTTGGTATTTGGATATCGGATAAATCTATTTTACAATTAGAGCCTTTTGTTGTACATTTCGTAATTTTATTGTCAGTGTTATTATTAGGATTAAGCGTTACCGTAAATGTTTTTTCGGTTGAACTTTGGGTTGTAACTCTTGATGTTGTTGATGTGGTTTTAGTTGTCACAGGCATGATTTGAACTGTTTCAGATACATTAGATTGGGTTTTAGTTCCACTTGATGAAGTATATTCAATATTTGTAAATGATAAAGTAAATGATGATTTTGTTGTACTTGGGACATTAATAGTTAAATAAGCTATCAGACCTTCGTTATATGTACTAGAATTAGCAGTATCAAATCTTAAATTACGGCTACTACTTAGTTGCAAAAAATTTGTTGAAGCAACAGAACCTTCATAAGTTACTGCTGAATCAACTACTAAAGTAGACTTGAATGATGAAATTTTAACATCTGTTTTAATGTCACAAGAAATTCTTTGATTTATTCTAGCTGGTCCATCACAATTTACGCTAATAGCAGCATTAACATTTATTGGTATTAAAATAATTAAGGTAAAAATAAGATATTTTAAGATTTTCATAACTATTTTCCTATTCTTCTTAAATTTTATCATAATATTATATAAAAAACAATTGTAAAAAAACATAAAATAAAAGCCCTTTTTGAGGACTTTTAGTTCATTTGGTAATGGCTAAATTATCATTTTTAATTTGATATTAATATAGAATGAAAAAATTAATCTTATTTTAATATTACATATCTTGTAAACCATTTTTTAAAGTTTTCAGTTGATTTATAATAATCCGCATCTTTACTTAAAGATGCATCTAAATAGCTAACAATTTTTCCTTTATAATAAAGGACTACTGATGGACAATATTTAACATATTTATTTATCGTAGTATCTTTAATATTGGAAAATAATATTTTATAAAAAGTTATTTTATAAGTACCAATAAAATCAGTTAAATAATTATCAAGATCATCAGATGTAGAACAAAATGGTTGATAAACATAAACAACAAAGGTTTTTTTATCATTTTCTAAAATCTTAAGTTCTTTACTTTCTATTTCTTGTAAATCACTATTATTATAATACTCATCATCTAAATAAAAAGTTTGATTATTTGTTACGACCAAAAAAACAATTATTAAAATCAATAATATAAAGGAAATTAAGATTAAGTAAGACTTTTTCATTAATTTACCTTATGCAAAATATTAAAATCAATATCATGATAAGTTACCTTCCAAAAATCGTAATTAACTTCACCAGAAGAAGTGTTTTTAATAGCTATATTATTTTCACCATTATAATACCAATGACCTCCAGTATTATATATTTTGTCTTCATCCCAACCAAGGGCAATTAACATAGTTTTCATCATGCCAGAATATCCGCCACCTCCACACATTAAAAATATGCATTTATTTTTAGGAAAATAGTATTCCAAAAATTCTATAGATTCTTCATAATTAGCAATATATTCTCCTTTATCATTTAAAGTAAATAAAGTTGCACCCTGATAGGTATTACCTACTGCTTCTGGTAAACCTGTTACATTAACTATTAGTGGAAAAGGAACTGCTTCATACCCTTCAATAATACCTGATAAATATGAATCTCCCCCTATACTTTCATAATTACCTTCATCAATTAACATTCTCATGTCACGATAAACACTATCTTCACGATTTAAATATTTATCAATAGTAGCTTCATTTATATTTTTATCTATTCCAAAAATTGATCCCCGAATCCCTTCAGTAATTTCTGGCTTTGGTAATTCTGGCTTTTTTATATTAGTATTGTTATTAAATATAAAATAAGAAGTTAAACCACCTAAAATAAATATTAATAAAATTATAATTATTACTATTAATTTTTTCTTTGTCATATTCTTCTATTCCTTTCAAATATTTAATTATTAAATCTTTTACAGTTTTTTTTATTACAATATTTTCCATATGGCATATTATTGCATAAACGATAATTACCACCTTCTATTTTTAATATTTTACCATTTACTAAAACATCGGCTATTTTACTTCTAGCGTTATCATATATCTTTTGGATAGTAGTTCTAGCAACCCCCATAAAACTGGCGCATTCTTCTTGAGTTAAACTATTATAATCAATTAATCTAATCGTTTCTAATTCTTCTAAACTCATATCTATATAAACTTCTTTACTGAGATCTCTAGGCCCAAATATATTTATTTTTGGTTCTGAACAAATAGTTCTTGCTTTTACTGGCCTTGCCATATATTACTCCTTATCTGATATTGTTACGAAATCCTCTTCCATTTTTGCGGCCTATTTCACGACCAAATAATGGCTTTTTAGGTTTATTTTGATTATTAGACTGATTTCCATTTTGTTGATTTTCTTTATCAGTTTTAGTAGTATCTTGATTAGGATTACATGTTCCTAATCCTCTTCCTGTCCTAGACCCAGTACCATTTGGTCCTGTTCCATCTAATCTTGGCATACTATCACCTCCTTTCTTTTATAAAATTTGAAACTAATCATTACAATTACCATTAAATTCATGATTATCACATATGCTATTATCTGAAACTAAAACACCATCAATATAATTTTGAATTATTCTATTTAAACTACCTTTACAACCAACAATTACTTCAATGTCTTCCTTTTTAAAAAAATCTTGAGCAGCGCTTCCCATACCTGAAGAAATTATGGTATTTACTCCTTTACTACTTAAGTAACTCGGTAAAAAACCTCGCTCATGTCCTGAATTTTTTATAAAATCTTCATAGACAATTTTACCGTCAACTACATCATAAAGTTTAAATCCTTCACATTGACCAAAATGATAACTACATTGATTATTATCAGTTGCTATTGCCACTATCATAAATATTCCTCCTTATAAATATTAAATATTTTTTCTGCTATTTTCTTTATTTCTATGCCCGCCTGACTTGTTTGATATAAAACAATTGGTTTTAAATCATTAATTGATTTAGTGACTAAATCATCATATGGAATTAAACCTATAATTTCAATATCGTTTTCTTTACAATGATTTTTAATTTTTTCAGTCATATTAAAATTTATATCATATTTATTTATACAAACTAATGACTTTATTTTAAAATCATTAATAAGTTCTAGCAATCTTTCTAAATCACTTAGTCCAGATAATGTAGGTTCAGTTACCACAAGACAAATATCAGTATCAGTAATAGATGATATTACTGGGCATCCTATACCAGGAGAACCATCTATAATATTAATTGCGTTATTATTTGCTTTACTCCTTAATTTTGTTATAAGCCTTCCTGATCCATCAGCACCAATTTCCATATCTGCTCTTATTATATTACCATTATTTGTATTTTCCTCTATAACATCAGCGATATGATTATCAAACATTTGAATTGCTTCGACCGGACATACAAATTTACATACGCTACATCCTTCACATTTTAGACTATCAATAATATAATCATTAATAGCATCAAACTTACAGTTTTTAACACATTCACCACATTTTATACATATATCGGGATTAATATATGCAATTTTACCAGAATAGAATAATTCTTTTTTAATTTGCTTTCCTTTATAATATAAATACATATTAGCAGCATCAACATCACAATCAATTTTTATACTCTTTTTTATAATTTCGGCTATTCCAACAGCTATAGTAGTTTTTCCAGTTCCACCTTTACCACTTAAGATTGTTAATTGCATAATAAATGCTCCTTTATTTTCTTACTTAAATTAATAAATATTTTTTTATAATTTTCATCATCTATTAATAAACTACCACTAGAGTATAATACAGCTATTTTTTTTTCATAGTTTATTTCACTTAATATTTTTATCTTTTTTTCTTCACAATACTTTTTTATAATATTATTATGCTCAATAACTCTATTAACAACAACTCCAAAAGGTATTTTTAAATCTTCAACTAATGCGACAGCTCTTTTTAAATCATGTAATCCAAATTCCGTAGGTTCAGTTACTAAGATAGCGCAATTAGCATAATTTAATGTATTTACAACATTACATGATGTACCAGGAGCTGAATCAATGATATTAATATTTGATTCCAAATTACCTAATAATTCTTTTATTAATGGAACAGATATCATTTCACCTACATTAAGAACCCCTCTAATACAAAGTATATCATCGCTTATACCTTTTTCTATAATACCTATTGTCTTCTTTTTATAACTAATAGCATTAAAGGGACAAACAATTTTACAACCACCACAACTATGACAAAGTTTATCAAAAACTAGTATGTCATTTTTTACTATAGCTAGAGCATTAAATTCACAAAAACTTACACATTTGTAACACTTTTGGCACAATTTAGTATTTATACTAGGTATATCTACTTCCACATTGTCTATATTTTTAATTTTAGGTTTAAGAAAAATAAAACCATTAGGTTCTTCAACATCAGCATCTACATAATTTGATTTCATAATTAATGCTAGGTTAGTAGATACTAAAGTTTTTCCGGTTCCGCCTTTACCACTAAGCACTACGATATTAATTCTAACACCCACTTTCTTATAACCTTAAAATAAAATAATTTAATAGTTAATTTATCTTTAGTTAATGGTTTTATATTCGTTAATAATTTCGGAAATTTTTTTCATTTCAGAAACAAATACTTTTTTATTTGATCTTTTTAAAACTTCATTTGCATTTGGACCAATATTTCCTGTTATTACAATATCAATATTTTCTTTTAAAACTAAATTAGCGGCTTCAATTCCAGCGCTGGAATTTGAATTTATAGCAGTATTTGCAATAACTCTAAAACTATCATCTTCTGTATTATAAATACAAAAATATTGACATCTTCCAAATCTTGAATCCATTAAACTATCTTTTTCTTTTCCTTGTGAAGAAATAGCTATTTTCATAAATTTTCCTCCTTTACTATTTCTAAATTATTAAAAATATTCTTTATAGGGTAATTTTCAATATTTCCGTTATTAATAAATTTTGTTAATTTAATATCAACTGCAACTTTATCAATAACTATGATACCCAATTTTTTGGCAATATAATTTATTTTGCTCTTACCAAATAAATTTATTTTATTATTACATTTATCACAAACCAAATAACTCATATTTTCTATTAATCCAAATATTTTTATATTCATTTTCTTAGACATATTATAAAATTTCTTTACTATCATATTAACTAAATCTTGTGGTGTAGTAATAATGACTACTCCATTAATAGGTAAAGATTGATATAAGGTAATTGCAATATCGCTCGTTCCAGGAGGCATATCAATAATTAAATAATCAAGTTCACCCCATTGTACATCATTATAAAATTGCATTAAAACGTTAGATAATAGTGGCCCTCTCCAGATTATAGGATCATCCTCATTTTCTAAAAACATATTAACTGATACTATCTTTATACCTAATTTAGATACTAAAGGTAAAATCTTTTCTTCTTTTACTTGACCTTGACTTTTTAAGCCAAACAAATTGAGAATTGAAGGCCCAGTAATATCAGAATCTAAAATACCTACCTTGTACCCTTCATTTCTTAATTTAATAGCAAGTAATGATGAGATAACTGATTTTCCGACGCCACCTTTGCCACTTCCTACAGCAATTATTTTTTTTATTGAATTTTTCATCATATATCCTCCTTTAATTAAACATCAATAATCCAGGATTAAATATTAATAATAATCCTATAATTATCATTAAAATTCCCCCAATTAAATGAGATATTTTTCCATATTTAGTAGAAATACCAGTTAATTTAAGGGTTAACATAGCAATTATAAATACAATCATATCATCAATCATAAAGAAGATAATATATAATAGAATATATAAATAGTGATCTATAGATGATAATTCATTCAATGCTAATATTTGAGTAAAAACAACAGGCAATCCAGCAGAACATAATAACTCAATCAAATTAACAGATATAGCAAGCAATATTATCCCACCTAAAGCTAATAAAAATGTTTTCTCACTAGTTAATCTTTTTACTCTAGAAAATATTTTTTCTCTTTTTTTATCATTAACTACTCTACAACCACTATCTTTATTTAATCCGGATTTTAAATTAATGATACCACCAATTATTGCTACTCCTGCTACCAAAATTCTTATCCAAGATAAAGATCCCATAAATAACGCCAGGTTTAACCAAGCAATCATAAATAAAGAGTACATTAAAGCAGAAGTAGCAACAAAAGTTAAACCTAATATCCACATTTTTTTTCTATCATTCATACCAATTAAAATAGATATTAAAAATAATAGTATCCACATAGCACAAGGATTAAAACCATCTAAAACTCCCATCAATATTGCAATTATTGGTAAAGATAAATTCTCAGTTTTAATTTTTCCCACAATAGGAACATCTAAATTATAATTATTTTCATCATTTTCATTAATACTATTATCTTCTTCATTTTCATTAACACTGTTATCTTCTTCATTTTTATTAATATTATTATCTTTTTGAATTAATTGTTTATTAATTTCATTTACTATTGCATTCTTATTATAACTTTCAGAATATCCAGTAAAGTAAGCTTCACCAATAATCGTAAATGGTACTCCAGATATATTAGCTTCTAATTCATTTGCTTTTTTTATCCATAATTGATAATTATCTTTATCATTAATTTCATATGCATGAATAATAATATTCTTGTTTTCTTTTACTAACTTATCTAACATTTCTTTTTCAGAAGCACAATGAGGACAGCCATTACTGTAAAAAAAATATACATCAACTTTATCAAGAGCATTAACATTTAAATTGATAAACATAAAAAACAAAATAATCAATAATAATTTTTTTAATATATTTTTCATAATCTTCTCCAATTTTTGCAAGTATTTGTTTATCTGTCTTTATTAGTCAAAATTAAGTTAATTAATTTCTTCTTAGATTGTTCTCCAATTAATCTCAAAAACTCATCATTATCTTTATCAACAAAAATAAACACCGGTAAAATGCTGCCTATATTCCATTTATCAACAACTTCTTTATTTTTATCATAATCATAATACTCTGTTTTGAGCCACGTATTTTCTTTTTCTATTTCTTCCCATCTTGGTTTCATAATTAAGCATCCAGGGCACCATAATGCTCCGAATTTTAATATTTTCATTAATACCTCCTATTTAATTATAAATATATTATATAATAATTAATAACATATGTCAATAATGTTATTAATTATTATACTTTTTTTATTATTAATTTGATATAGGATTTTATACTAAATTGAATTTCATTATTAATCTTATTGTTTAATTTCATTAAAAAACAGCTCCCTTCAGTTTTCTTGAAGTTGTATTATTATACAACTTTCATTCCAACTTTTGAAAGCCATTTCATTTTATTTGGTAGCGGCGGAGAGATTTGAACTCCCGACCTATCGGGTATGAACCGAGTGCTCTAGCCAACTGAGCTACACCGCCGTTAATTACCTTTTAATTTAAATTAAAAGGTAAACTAATTATAACAAACGTCATTATTTTTTTCAATCTTTTTGTAAATTCTGATATTCTTTTTCAGTAACATAGATTATTTCACCATTATCAAGCTCTAACTTTACTGAAAATCCTATTACATAATTATATTTATTATATATAGTTAATAAAGTTTGATTCTTAATATTATCTTCATATAATAAACTAAAATCAAAATTAGTTATTTCTAATATTTTTTGTTCAAAGGTTTTATCTTGCTCTGATATTCCTTTTGGAAATTTTATTGTATATTCTTTATTCCAATCATGATCTATTGGATATATACTATATATTTCCATATCACTAGCCTTTATAGCGCTTAATGATGATGTTTCACTGACAATTAATTTAGTTTTCATTTTAGTTACATTATCATATTTATCTTTTATTTCTAAGGTCAATGAATATTCACCTGTAGCATTATTTAATTTTTCATCTGATTCTTTAGCATAATTTACATAACATACTTGTGATAAATCGATACAAGAAACTAAAAAATCATCAGGTTCAAATTCTTCATTTAGTCCGACTGTTAATTCTTTTAACTCTACTATTGGTGCCGTTGTATCTTTAACATATACTTTGCCTTTTTTTATTTCTTTTCCAACATAAACTAAATAACTGTATTCACCTACGCTATTAGTATTTCCTTTTTCATCAACTGATATATTAGACATATCAATTTTATAAGTTTTATTTTTATGATCAATAATATATTTATCAATATCATAAAATACTGGTTTTCCTAATTCAATTGTTATATTTTTTAATTTAACATCATTATAATAAAAATAAAAATAATAAAGACCACCAAAAACTCCTAATATAAACAAAAATAATAAAGACGTCAAAAAAACTTTTAAAGGACTTGTTTCTTCGATATAAAAATCTTCATCTTTCATTTATATCCACCTAGCAAAATATATATTTCTTGTATATCCATTTTCATATGAATCAAAACAATTTATAATACTTTGAGCTATATCTCTAACTAATTGCGAAGATTTTTTTACTCTAATATTAAGCATACTTCTTTGCATTTCTTTACGAAAATAATAATCTTCAATATATTTATTTACCACTAAATCCATTTGTTTTATCATATAAATATCATCTTCATTATATAAATCAATATCAAAAATAAAATCTTTATAAATTGCAACTAATTTTTTGGAAATATAATCATCTTCAAAAAAATCAAAATTAATAATTTTATAAAAATTGGGACAATAATTTATTATTAGTTTATTTTTTTTCATGTGATATACCTTCTATCTAAAATAATTATAACACAGGATAATTAAATTGTTAAGAATGAAGTATAATTTTTATTATATTTCCAAAATAATAATAAGTTACGGAGGAGATAAATTTTGAATCATAAATTAATTAAATATAATAAAAAAAGAGATTTTAAAAAAAGTAAAGAACCAGTTGGTAAAAATTCATCTAGCTCTGGTAAACTTCATTTTGTAGTCCAACATCATATAGCTAGAAAAGATCATTATGATTTTCGTTTAGAATTAAATGGAGTTTTATTAAGTTGGGCAGTACCTAAAGGGCCTTCTTTTAACCCTAGTGATAAAAGACTAGCCATCAAGGTTGAGGATCATCCATTAAGTTATCAAAACTTTGAAGGAATTATCCCGAAAGGAGAATATGGTGGTGGAACGGTTATGCTTTGGGATAAAGGATTTTGGATTCCAATTAATAATCCTAAGCAGGATTTAAAAAATGGAACATTAAAATTCACTTTAAAAGGTAAAAGACTTAAAGGCAATTGGGCTTTAATCCGGATGCAAGATGAAAAGTGGTTACTTATTAAAGAAAATGATACTTATAGTAAGAATAAAGCCTATATTGACCAATATAATACCAGTATAAAAACTGGTTTAACTATTAATGAAATTAATAATGGTAAAATATTACCTAAAAAAAATTCTAAATGTATTATTGAAAAAGTAGAAATAACAAATTCTGATAAAATAATTTTTAAAGAAGCACAAATCAGTAAAATAGATATTGCCTTATATTATCAAGCTATGTATAAAAGAATGGCTCCTTATTTAGAAAATAGAATAATTAGTACCATTCGTTGCCCAAATGGAACAAGTAAAACTTGTTTTTATAAAAAACATATGGAAAATATCTATCATGGTCTTAACAAAATTATAGTAAAAAATAAGGAAGGAATTAAAGAGGATTATTATTATATTAAAAATATTACCGGTCTTATTTCAGAAGTCCAGATGAATTCGATAGAATTTCATATTTGGGGAAGCAAAACTAAAACCTTATCAAAACCAGATATGATGGTATTTGATTTAGATCCCGATGAAAAGCTAGAATTAATAGATTTACGTCAAGGAGTAAAAGATTTAAAAGAAATACTTGATGACCTTTCTTTAGTATCTTTCTTAAAAACAAGTGGTGGAAAAGGTTATCACGTTATAGTTCCAATTAAACCTTCTGCAGGATTTAAAAAAATTCAAGCTTTTGCTAAAAAGATTGCTCTTTATATGGAAGCAAAATGGCCAGATCGCTATATCTCTAATAATCGAAAAACCCAAAGAAAAAATAAAATTTTTATTGATTGGATGCGTAATATTAAAGGATCTACTAGCGTAGCACCTTATTCTCTAAGAATTAAAAAAAATGGCACCGTTTCGATGCCAATTGCATGGCGAGAATTAGATAAAATTGCTCCTGATGAAATTACAATGCAAGATGCAATAAAAAGATTGCGCCGTCATGACCCTTGGAAAAATTTTACGAATATAAATCAAGAACTTAAATAAAATTATTTTTCTATTTTAGTACCACAATTTGAGCAAAATTTAGATTTATCTATTTGATTTCCGCAGTTTTTACAAAATTTATTATTTTTATTGCTATTTGGTATATTATTATTTATTGTATTTTCATTAATAGGACCATAAGTACTTACCTTTACATCTTTATAAGTACTTTTTCCAAATGCTAGAATCGAATAAAAAACGATCGGCAAAAATGTTAAACCTAATCCATAAACAATTGGTTCTTTACCAAATTTAATAGCTAAATTATAATGAACAAAATATGCTGCTACTAACGCAATCATTCCAGCAATCGGGGTAAGTAATCCAAAAGTTAGTATTAAAGCAAAAAATGGAGCATTTATAAGAAAGAAAAACCACCAAGTTATACCAGATATTTTAACTAAAGACCAAGAACTATAAAAAGGAATAATTGATTCCCAGCCTTCTAAACCAGATTTTCGAAATATTATCCATCTTACGACAATAAATAATATCACTAAAGCTAAGATGATTAATAAAAAAAATAAAATTAAAAACCAAGCAAGACCCAAAAAAGGAATTAAATGTTCAGATACTTCTTCAAAATATATTTCATTCATAATTATCACTCTTTTCCTATTAAATTATATTATATCTGTAAAAGTTTTACAATTAAAAAAATTAACTTTCTTTTTTGTTAATTTTTATTATTTCTTTTCCTTTATAATAACCACATTTAGTGCAAGCTCTATGAGGCATTATTGATTCTTCACAATTAGGACACACTACAATATTTGGAGCTGTTTTCTTTAAATGTGTACGACGCATTCTTTTTTTAGTTTTACTAGTTCTTCTTGCTGGTACTGCCACAGTATCACTCCTTCCCGTTTTCTGTTATGTTTAACTAATTAGTTCCCATCCCTTGCCACTAGTATTATTAGTGTTAAGGTTTTCTTTTACAACCCTAATTGGAACCTCTAGAACAATATTTTCCCATAAAATATCTAATAATTCAAGTTCAAACTTACCTTTTTTATTAGTTTCTGGTATTATTTCATTTAAATCAATATTAAAATCATAATCAACTTCTTCTAAACTAATGGCACAAGGTAAGATAAAAATTCCTTTAATATTAACATTAAGTTCTATTTCATCTTGATTATTAATCATAATATTACCTTTTACTTTTAAAGGACTTACCTTAATGATATCTATTTTTTGATAATATTCTTCGGGAATTATTACTTCTTCATTAATATCAATTTTATTTAAAATATATAGTTTTCTTAAATCTATTTTCATATTATTGCATGCGGTTCATTTGTTGCATTAATTGTTTTATTTGTTTTTGACTTGGTTTTCTGCCCATGCCACTCATTAAGGTTTCAATCATCTTTTCATTAATGGGGGGATTTTTCTTTAAATATTTTTGCATATATAATTTACAAAGAAAAAAACCTAATACTGCACCTACTATTAAACCAAATAATACTAATAAAATATCTTGTAACATCCATATCACTCCTTTTTTTATTATACACTATAAGTACTTTGAGGGGCAAGTCTTAAATTATCAATTTTTTCAAGCCAAAAATAATCTTTATTTTCAAAATCAATTACAAATAGATTGGGAATATCATATAAAATAGTAAAAAAAGTGCTATTAGATTTATTACTTTTTAATATTAAATAACTATTATTTATAATTAACTTACTGACCTCATCACTATAATAATTATTATACATATGGGCATTTCGATATCTGCTATAGCCATCCATATCTTTCATTTTTAAATATAATAACTTATTTAACTCAGGAATTAATATTTGATTAGTAATACTATTATATTGATTGAATAAATAATTAAGATTATTTTTATTACTTAATCTAATGCTTAAATAAGTATTATAAAGATTAAAAGGGATATTTTTAGTTAAATTACTATAATCATCATTTATTTTAAATAAATAAAAAGTTCTCATCATATCACCAATAATATTATAATCTTCAAAAAATAAATATCTTGTCGAAGTGTGACATGATATTTATTTTCTAAGCGTATTTACTTTATATACTAACTTTTTAACATTTTTTGCTGATGCTGTACCAATATCCTTATGATTATGTTTTACATAACTACCCACTATAGCAGCATCAGCTACTGTTAAACTGGGAATACAATTATCAGGAGTTAGTCCAGCTCCAATTATTAAAGGAAAATCTTCAATAAAATGTTTGAATTCAGCTACTTTTTTAAGTGGGGTTTCTGATCCTGTCTTATCACCAGTAACGACTATACCATCGCATCGTTGCATTCCTAATTCTAGATCTTCTTTAAGTGACCTTCCTGATAAATAAGGTTGATATTTAAATCTAACTCCACCTATAACCAAAATATTATTTAACTTTCTTAAATAATTCAATTTTTGAGCATATTCTTTATCTTTAAAAGGTAACAAATGACCAGATACTGAATCTATTTGAACAAATTTAGCTTGATAAGATAATGCTAAATCAAAAGCCATTTTATAATCATTTAAATAATTAACTCCATAAATAACATCATTTCTATGCAAATATAAATATTCTAATGTCATTACCATATCATCTAAATTCCCGAAATAATCTTCTACTATAACACCATTAATCCCATTGTCTAAATAAGTATTTAATTCATATTTAGTTAACTCTAAAGCTTCTTTACAACTATTTTTTCTTCCTAAATGTAACATACCGATTATTGGTTTTTCTTGATCAAACAAGTCTAAAAATTTATTCATTTTAACTCCCCTAACTAAATATTTAATCTTTAAAATTAAATATATAATCTAATATTTTTACTTCATCACCACGTTTTGCTCCTAATGTTTCTAAATCTTCATCAACTCCCATGGCAGTTAGTTTTCTTGAAAATCTTAAAATACTTTCATCTTCATCAAAACGAGTCATTAAGAGTAAATCTTCAATGACTTTTCCTCTTATTACCCATATGTTACCTTCTTTATTTATTGTATATGGTTTTTCTTCATTATACTGATATAAAATATGAGATTGATTTATATCATCATATAAAGCTTGAGATTCAGTTTCTTTAACTAATTTATTTAAATAGATTAATAAATCTTTAAAGCCTTCATTATTAATAGCACTAATTTCAAATATTTGTTCCTTAGAATATTTAGCTTTAAATTTTTTTAAATTTTCTTTAGCTTCTGGTAAATCCATTTTATTAGCAATAATAACACTTTTTTTATTTATTAATTTATCATCGTATTTAGATATTTCATTTAAGATAAGTTCATAATCATCTATGGGATTTCTTAATTCTGATCCTGCCATATCAATTACATGAGCAATTACTTTAGTGCGCATTGCATGTTTTAAAAATTTATGGCCTAAACCTAAACCTTCACTTGCTCCTTCAATTAAACCCGGCAAGTCAGCCATTACAAATGTATCATCATATATTTTAACTACCCCTAAATTAGGAGATAAAGTCGTAAAATGATAAGGGGCAATTTTAGGAGTTGCATTACTTATCATACTTAAAATAGTACTTTTACCAACACTAGGAAGACCTACTAAACCAACATCAGCAAGCATTTTTAATTCGCATTTAATTATTAATTCTTCACCAGTTTGACCTAATTCACTCATTTTAGGGGCTTTATTAGCATTATTAGCAAAAGCTTTATTACCTCTTCCGCCTCTTCCGCCATGAGCAATTATTTCTTCAGTATCTTCAGTTATTAAATCAGCGATTACTTTATTATTTTCAATATTAGTTATTGTTGTTCCCATTGGTATTTTTATTATAATATCATCAGCATTTGCACCATTCTTATTAGCTCCTGATCCATTAATTCCTTTTTTACCTTTAATTAATTTCATCATTTTTAAATCAATTAAAGTTCGAAGTGATTTATCAGTTCTAAATATTATATTAGAACCTCTTCCCCCGTTACCACCATCAGGACCTCCAAATTCAACATATTTTTCACGTCGAAAAGAAGTACATCCGTCTCCACCTTTTCCAGCTACTAATTTTATTATTACTTCATCTACAAACATATTAATCACCCAGGCTTTTTATCTTAACATAACTAGATATTTAATTCAATAATAGTGATCCCTAAATTAAACGGATCACCATATAACTTTTTAATTCTTTTATCTTTACGAAAATTATTTCTAATTGTATTTTTTAAAATACCTTTTCCTATCCCATGAACAATAACAATTTTATCTTTTTTTAATTTTATATTATCATTAATAAAATCACTTACGGGATATATTACTAAATCAGAAGTATAGCCATGGACATCTATAGTCGGAAGAATATTTAAAAAAGGATTCATTATTCTAACACTTCGGTATTTACAGGTTCAGTTACTTCTTTTAAACCGGCCATTTTTAAAACGTCTGCTAATTCAAGCATCGCATTTATACTTCCTACTTTAGTTAAAGATAAACCACCTGCAATATTAGCTATTTTAGCACTATTATCCATACCATAATTATTAATTATTCCATATACAAAGGCTGCAAAAAACATATAACCAGAGTGAGTATCATCTTCTTTTTTTTCAATTTGGATAGCTGGAATCATTTTGACTTGATTATTACTAGCGTATAAAACCCCATTTTCTCTCATCATAATTATATACTGAGCTTTATTTAAATCTTTTATTTTTTGCATAAAATTTACCAAAGCTTTAGGTCTTTTAATTTCTAGTTCTAACTTTGTTAAAGCTTTAGCATAACTAATATTAGCAACTACATAATGACATTTTTTACTTATATCATAAATTTTTTCAGATACTTTATTAGCTAATAGTATGCTAGTTGCATGAGGAAAATTATTTAAAGCCGCTAAAGAACCGGCTGGATCTGTACCATCCATTATAATGAAATCAGGGACAAAATCATACTTATATTTAGTTAAATTAAGCTCCGGATCACTTCTTAATATTTCGGTACTACTACCATTACTTTTATTGATAATAATATAATTAGTACTAGTACAATCGGGGTTTTCATAATTAATTTCTATAAATTTCGTATTAACATTGTAACTATCTAATTGAGATTTTATTTTCGCTCCCAAGGAATCATTACTAACTAATCCTGTATAAGATACATCCATCCCCCACTTACCTAATAAAGATGCTACATAAACTGAAGCTCCACCGGCAACTTCTTGTCTTTCTCCAATATTAATTTTAGCTCCTTCAGTTAAAAAATTATCTAAAGTTAATATAAAATTGTATGTTGGTTTTCCTATTACTAATACTTTCACTTTTATCATCCCTTTTATTTCTTTATTATATTATTTTTTTGTTTTTATAACAACTTTAATTATTTTTTTGGTTGCAATTAACACTTTATTATCAATAGTTAAATAATCAGTAGTAACTTTAGTAACAACACCTTTTAAACATTTATAGTTATATCCAACCTCATAAGTAACGTTTACTTCTTTGTTTATTAAATCTTTTAACATAATTTTCACTTCCTATATTATTATTTTAACAAATAAAAGATTAAGAGTAAAGATTGTTATTTTAAAAACATTATGTTAGGATTATTTTATGTTTAGGAGGTTTATATGTATATAAAATATTTTAAAAGAATTTGTGATATTATTTTAGCAATTATTTTAATAATTATTACATTACCTATTATGATAATTACCGGTATAATAATTTATTTTAATTTAGGAAAGCCAATCTTTTATGAGGTAACTCCTAGAGAAGGAAGATATAAAAAACCTTTTCAAATGTATAAATTTAGAACTAAAACATTAAATACAAGAGGGATGCCAGATTATATTAGATATACAAAAATATCTAAAATATTAGATATAACTAGAATTAATGAATTACCCCAATTATTTAATATCTTAAAAGGCGATATGTCATTTGTAGGACCAAGACCTTTTATCATTAATGAAATACTACCTCCAGGAGAAATAAGTTATAAAAGATATTTAATGAGGCCTGGGGTAACCGGACTTGCGCAAGCATCTGGAGCTCAAACTATAAACCATAAAGATAAATTAAAATATGATGAATTATATTATGATAATATTTCATTCTGGTATGATCTAAAAATAATTTTAAAAACTCCGGTATGGCTTATTAAATATCTAATTAAATATTTAAAAAAAACAAATTGAATTTGTTTTTTTATTATTTAACATTACGATAATCTGCTTTTCCTAATTTAGTTGTTGGTAGTGTTTCCCGATAATCGATGGTTGCTGGTAACATATATTTAGCTAAATTCATTTTACAATGTTCTCTTATTTCATTATCAATTTTAGCATTTTGTTTATAGTTTGGTTTTAAAACTACATAAGCTTTTACTATTTCCCCCTTATAAGGATGAGGTCCTGCAACTACAATTGAAGTTAAGACTTTGGGATGAGAGTTAATAACATTTTCAACATGATTAGGATACACATTATAACCTGAAGATATAATCATTCTTTTTATTCGAGATTTAAAAAATATCATCCCATCTTTGTTCATTGAACCCATATCCCCAGTATGAAGCCATAGTTTTCCATCTTTATGATGGCGAAGAGTAATAGCTGTTTCTTCTGGTTCATCTAAATAACCCATCATAACCATTGGAGCCGATACGCATATTTCTCCATCTTCATCATAATAAGCATTTTCTTCTGTCCCAGTTTTGACTATTTTAACAAAAACATCAGGATTAGGAATTCCAATACTACCAGGAAGAAAATTACCTACTGGAGTAACGGTAGCTGAAGATACACATTCAGTCATACCCCAACCTACTCTAATTTCATTATCACATCCATGCTCTTTAAAATAAGTATTTACTCTAGCTTGTAACTCTGATGTTAAGGCATCTCCGCCAGCAACAAAAGTTTTAACAAAAGATAATCCATCAGGTTTTAATTTAGTTTGGAGTAAGGCTTCAAATAAAGTTGGCACTCCTAATATAAAATTAGGTTTATAAGTTTTAATTAATTTACCAAATTCTTCAGGAGTAAATTTAGGGATAATAATTGCTTTCATTCCCGCTGCTAATACTGTGTGAAAACATATTGCTAAACCAAAGCCATGAAAAATAGGCATGATTGACAAAATACAATTACCAGGTTCAACACCAGGACATACGGTTCTATTTTGTAAAGCTGAAACATTAAAATTATAACTACTATGCATTATCCCTTTTGGAGTTCCAGTTGTACCACCACTATATAGAATTACTGCTAATTCTTTGGTATCTTTATGACTTAATATTAAATCTTCATTTCGACCTTCATAAATAAAATCTTTCCATTTAATAACATTATCAGTATAACTATTTTCTTTTTTAATTTTTCGTCCTCTTGTTAACCAAAACAATGATGAAGTAACTAATGGCATACTTTCATTTACACGAGACAAAATTATTTTTTTTAATTTAACTTTATTTTTTATCCCATGTAATTTATCATAAAGAGCATCTAGGGTTATTATATAATTACTTTGAGCTTTATTAAGACAAAACTCTATTTCTCCTTCACTTGATAAAGGGTGAACCATATTAGCTACCGCCCCCATCATATTACAAGCATAAAACATTATTATAGCTTCTGGAGTATTAGGCATTAGAATAGTTACAGTATCATTTGAAGTAACGCCAATATGTTGAAGACTCATCGCACATCTTCTTATTTTTTCATCAAATTTTTGATATGTTACCTTAATTCCGAAATATTCATAAGCATAATAATTAGGATACTTAATAACTGATTCTTTTAGTAATTCATAGATCGTACATTCTGGATAATTAATATGTTTAGGATAATTTAAATCTTCATAATATTTTAACCAAGGAGCTTCATCATTAAATTCATAATGAACTTTACTAACCCCTTTGATTACTTTAGTTTTGATATCTTTAATATTTAATTTCATTTAACATCTTTTCCCTTATTTTCTTTATTTCAATATAATTATATTATTCTAATTAATATATATAAATTCTGTTTTTATCTATTTAATAAAAAAACTACTTTGATAGTAGCTTAAATTTCAAAGTGGCGTCCTCGGGGCGATTCGAACGCTCGACCGTACGCTTAGAAGGCGTATGCTCTATCCTGCTGAGCTACGAGGACATATATTTGTAAGAAGCAAGATAATTATACTAAATATTTGCTTCTTATTCAAGTATTAATTATTTAATTTCCATTACTTTTCGATATTTAGGTATTAATCCTGCTTTTTTATTATTTAGACTAGGTTTAATCTGAAAAACCCCAGGAAAACAATTACCTTCAATAATTAAAGGCCCTTTATTAGTTATAGCAACATCCCAACCAATATATTTTATTTCCGAAACTAAAATAGCTGCTTGTTTAACTAACTGACAAGCTTCTTGATACATAGGAACAATATAACCTACTATATCTTTTTTAGTTTGAGGATGAATATAATATATATTATCATTTTGATCAATAGCAGGAACAATTATTTTTCCATTATCATCAACAAAAGTATACATGCCCCCACTAGAAAAATTATCAATTACTCCGCCATTACCTAATTTAAATACCGAATTAAGGATATGAGTTTTATTACCATCATAAAAGGTAAATAATCTTAAAGTATTAACAGAGTCATCATATAATTCATTTATCTTTTTATGTTGTTTAATATATTCTTCAATTAATACTTGATTATTATTAAGTAAATCATTAAATAATTTTTTAAGATTAGTTTTATTATTGATATTCATTTTTTGAATACCATATCCCCCTTCACCATCAATTGGTTTTACAATAATCTCTTTATGTTTTTTAACAAATTTTTGAAATAATTTATAATTATTATTATTTATAAATAAATAATCTCTTTTAATATAATCTTTAAATATTTTATTAAACTCTAATTTATTATCTAATTTATAAAAAGCTTTCTGATTATTATATTTTTTAATAATTTTGTTGTTTTTAACTCTTGTTAAGTAAGTTTTTCTTAATTGATGATTTAAATTATAAAATTCAAATTCTTGATAATCATAATACCCAGCTCCATATGTAATAGCTGAATATATTACATCTAAAAGAAGCCAAAAATAATTTTTTTTAGTTTTATGACTTATTTTTTTAATTACTTTAAACATATTTTTAAAATCGATGTTTTTAATTATTTTTAATTTCCCCATATTATTCTCCTGTAAATAATGTTTTTAAAATACGCGTTATTTTGCCTACTCCATCTGTTAATATAGTATCAATTGATTTGCTGACATAATATCCAAAATTAGAATAAGAATTACGATAATCATTTACATCAGCTTTGACATAATCTTTTATATCAACGGCTTTTCCAAGAGCAACATCTTTTTCAAATTCTTTAATAGCATCACTAGTAAGTAAAGTATTTTTTTGTAAGGTAGTCTCATAATAACCAGTTTTACCTGAAAAATATACAAAGCAAAAACTTAATAAGAGAATATAAAATATAATTTTAAATTTATTAGTTGGTTTTTTATCCATTATCTTCACCCACTATATATTCGATAGCTTCTGCTAAAATATTAACACTGTTATAAACTTCATCGATGGTATTTTTTACTCCTCCTACTTCAATTAAGATAGTATTAACGTTAAAGTTTTGATTATAGATACTATTTTTTCCATAATAATTATTTTTAATTATTCCGGATTTATTTTCTTTAATATAATCATATAGTCTAACCATTAGTTTTTCATTTTGTAAATAATTTTTATGATTCATTCCAATAACAAACATTAATTTAGCATATGATTTATCATCTTCAATATATCGATCAGTTACACTATCACGATGGATATCAATAAAATATTTTACCGAAGGATATTTTTGTGGAGTTTCATTTAATAATAATCTTGATGCTTGGTAAGAATCACTATAAGTCAAATTATTTATATTTAAGATAGACTTTATATCAGCATCTTCCACTATCGAGTAAATATCTTTTTTTTCTAAGGCTTTTTGGAGCATAACAGAAGTCATGTATACGGTAGGAGTAATATTATAGATACTTAATGTACCTGGATCATAATTTTCACTTTGGTGAGTATTATAAATATAAATAATAGGAGCTTTTATTTCTTTACTTACTTTTATTGCTTTATCTTGTTTTTTATATTCTAACTTTTTAAAATTACTAAAGGTTAATTTTAAAAATGTATCGGGGCTCACTAAATTCATATTTAATAAATCAATAATGGAAATTTCACCAATTAAATTATTAGATGCAATAGCTAAATATTCATTAACTCTTTTTTCATCACTCATTTTAATTTGATTTTTAAATAATAATTTTATTGTTAAAAAACAAGTTAAATAAATAATAAAAAGACATATTATTATTTTTAATATTTTAAAACTAGGCTTTTTTCGAGCTATAAATCTTTTTTTCATAATTTCACCTATTATTAATATATAATTTTATTATTAAATATTATGTCAAATAAAAAAGGTTGCCTTGCAACCTTTTTTATTTAATCTAATTTAACACTAACTAATTTAGAAATCCCTGATTCTTGCATTGTTATCCCATATAAATTATTAATATATTCCATTGTTCTTTTTTTATGAGTAATAATAATAAATTGAGTATTTGAATTTAGTTTCATTAAATAATTACCAAAGATATCAACATTTACTTCATCTAAAGATGCCTCTACTTCATCTAAAACACAAAATGGTACCGTTCTGATATTAAGAATAGCAAATAATAAAGCAACTGCAGTTAAAGTTGATTCTCCTCCTGATAAATGTCTAGTACTTTTAATATCTTTTCCAGGAGGTTCAGCATGAATTTCTAATCCCGTATTTAAGATATCTTTCGAATCAGTTAACACTAACTTACCAGTTCCACCTTTAAATAATAAATTAAAGACTTTACTAAATTCTTTATTTAGTTCATCAAAGGTAGTAATTAATTTTTCTTTCATTGTTTCATCTAACTCATTAATTACAGTAAGAATATCATTTATAGATGTAGTTAAATCTTCTTTTTGCTTAGTTAAAAAAGTATATCGCGTATTAATTCTTTCATATTCCGAAATCGAACCCGTATTAACATCACCTAATAATTTAATATCATGTTTTAAAGAATTAACTTTACTGCGTGCTTCTTTTTCATTTTCTAAAAGAGGATATTCTTTAATAGCTTTTTCATAGGTTATAGCATATTCTTCATTAAGTCTTAATAATAAGTTGTCTAATTTAGTATCTAATCTTCCTAAAGCAATTTCTGCTTCTTTAAGTTCATTTAATTTTTTATTATAATTACTATTAATTTTTTTATTATTATTTTCTAGTTCATTTATTTCACTTTGTAAATCATTTTTATTTAATTTTAATTGATTAATAGTTAATTCTAAATTTTCTTTCTTAGCTTTGATATCATAATATTCTTTAAGAATAGTTTCAATTTCATTATCAATCCTATTATTTAAAATACCTGATGTTCCTTTTTGTTCATTAAAAATATTATTTAATTCATTTTCTAATGAGGCTAAAATATTGTTCTTTCTTAAGATGTTTTCTTTTAAATAATTAATATTATTAGTACTTTCAAATAATTTATTTTCGAGTAACTTTATTTGATTATTATTTTCATTTACTTCTTCTTCTTTTAACTTAATACTATTTATTTTCTCTTTAGATAATAATAATAGTTTTTCTAGTTCGTATTTTTGGGAAGCTATTCCTAAAATTTTATTAGTCGATCCTCCAGTTATACTACCACCAGCTGCAATTACATCACCATCTAAAGTAACTATTTTATACATATAATTAATTAATTTACCAATTCGATTAGCATTAGTTAAATTATCAACTATAATTACATTACCTAATTGATTTAAAATTATGTTTCGGTAGATAGAATTATATTTAACTAAATCAGAAGCTTTGCCAATAAAAGCTGGGTCATTATTAATTTTACTTAAGGTTGTAGCATCTACTCCCCTAGGTTTAATAGCACTTATCGGAAAAAAGGTTGCTCTTCCTAAAGATTTACTTTTTAAATAATTAATTGCTTCTTTAGCATTTAGATCATTATCAACAACTATAACATTAGCTAAATAACCTAAAGTAATATCAAGTGCCATACTATATTTTTCTTCAGTTTCAATTAATTTACCAAGGCAATCATGAATACCATTTAGTCTTTCGTTATTTAAAATACTTTTTACTGCATAGGGAAGTTTATTATCATTTTCAATATTTTCTTGTAAAATATCAATTTTATTTTTTAAAGATAAATCTTCTTTATTAAGTAAAGATAAATCATTAAGTAAGATATTTCTTTTAATATTTAAAGATTTTAATTCTTGAACTAAATTATTATTAACTTCAGTTTTATCTTTTAATTCTTTTTCAAGTATATTAATATCTTCTTTACTTAATTTAAGATTATTTTTATATTCTAATTCTTTTTCTTTTAAATTAACTAAATTAGATTCTAACTTTAGATCATCAACTTGATATTTTTTTCTTTCAATCATCACTTGTTTTTCTGAAGATATAATACTTAAACTATTAGATAATTCAAGTAAAGTTTCTTGTTTAAGATTTAATTCTTCATCTAGTTTTAATAATTTTAACTTAAGCTTTTCTATTTTTACAGAATCAATTGTATTACTATTATCCATAGTTAATATTTCATTATTTAAGAATTCCGCTTTTGCTTTATACTCTTCATAGCTTTCACTTATATTTTTAATATCATAAGCTAGTAAAGCTTTTTCGGTATGCTCTAGTAAATCTTTATAAGATAAATATTTAGTTGCGGTTTCAGCTTGTAATTTAAGTGGTTCTAAATTCACTGACAGTTCATCAATAATTAAATTTATTTTCGTTAAATTATCATTTGTTTTATCTAATTTTCTTAAAGTTTCTTCTTTTCTTTTTTTATATTTTAAGACTCCAGCTGCTTCTTCTAAAATAAATCTTTTTTCCGTTGGTTTACTATTAATAATATCGCCTATTTTACCTTGCGAAATAATTGATAAAGAATTAACACTAGTTCCGGAATCAATAAATAAATTAGTAATATCTTTTAATCTAACTATCTCATTATTTAGATAATATTCATTATCACCAGTTGAGTATAAGACTCTTTTGATTTCAACTTCCGATAAATCAGTTTTTAAATAATAATCACTATTATCAAAAGTTAATGATACCCAGGCTCTAGTCAAAGGTTTTCTGGATTTTGAACCATTAAAAATAACATCAAGCATGGTTTTATCGCCACGTAAATCTTTAACCGATTGTTCTCCTAAAACCCATTTAATTGCATCAACAATATTACTTTTTCCACTTCCATTAGGTCCAACTATACCTGTTATTCCATCTTTTATATCAATCGTTACTTTATCAGCGAAACTTTTGAATCCGTGGATGCTTATTCTAAGTAGTTTCAATTTTATTCACCTGCTTTTTTCTTTATCGCATCATGAGCAGCATTTTGTTCAGCTTCTTTTTTACTTTTGCCACGGCCTTTACCATATACGATGTCATTAATCATAACTTCAACTTCATAAGTACGATCATGAGAAGGCCCTGTTTCTTTGACAACATTATAATTAACCGTATTACGATCAGTTTGAACTAATTCTTGAAAATAAGATTTATAATCACTTAAAAAAACAATATCTTTTTTAATATAAGGAATAACTAAATTTAAGACAAAGTTTTTTACTTTATCATAACCGTTAGTTAAATAAATAGCAGCAACAATACTTTCAAAAACATCAGCAACGATAGTTTCATTGATTTGATTTTCTAGACCATGACCTAATTTGATATCTTTAATAATATCAATATCTTTTGAATAAGCAAATAAAGCACCCTCACATACATAACTGGCTCTTATTTTTGACATATCCCCTTCATCATAATTAGTATTTTCATATAAATACTCACTTAAAATAAGTTGAAGAACAGCATCACCTAAATATTCAAGCCTTTCATAACTTTCGCCACCATTTTCATTTGCATATGATGAATGAGTTAAGGCTACATTTAATAATTCATTATTTTTTATTCCATATTTACTTAATTTCACAACGTTCACCTATTATTATTATACCTTAACCGTATTAATAATGCTAGTTTTTTTATATTGACTTAGAAATCTCATCATAAATAAGAAATTAAAAACTGCCTTAAGGCAGTATTATTATTTATAATTTAAAGTAATGATATAGTTGCTATCATTCTCAATAAAATATTTATTATCTCCAAGACTATATATATATGGAATCGCCATATTTGATAATTCAACAATTAAATCTGTATACATTATTTTATTATTTACAAAATCGTAAACAACAAACATATAATTTCTTTTTGTATTTTCACTATACTTTATATTATTACCATCCATATAATATTTATCTACATTTTCAACAAACATTGCTACTCTATCAGACAAATAATCTTTAAAAATATGTTGATCACATAAATTATCTATTTTTAAGCTATCATTAATTGATATCTTTTTTATAAGAGTTCCATCTAAATTCATAATATTCAAATCGGTTTTAAATAAATTATTATCTCGATGCGATGTAATATAAATCTTGTTATCTACAACATCATAGTTATTAATTCCATCAGCTAATAATTCTTTATCATTTATTTTTTCGCCATTTTTATTATAAGATGTTATAGAATAAATTATACTTTGAGCTTTAGAATGATTACCAATCACAAAATAATTTCCGTTTTCATCAATTTTTATATCTTCAAAAAAGGCATCTTCTCTTTGGGTTTCAAATACAATATTACCATCAAAATCTAAAGCAACTAATTTTGATCCACCTGGGGCTTGTTGTTCATGGTCAGCAAATATGATTCTTTTATTTGTTTCATCAACTAGTATTTTACCAGTATATCCAATACCAAGCTCATAATCAATTTTATTATCATCTTTATCATATATAGATAATATATAAGAATCGTAACAACATTCTTCAGGATGTACATAATCCAAAGTATATGATGTTACTTCATATCTTCCTAAACTGAATGTACCTGCAAATTCTTTATCAACAGTTTCTAATTTATCTGGCGACTTTTCAATATTATAAGATATTTTACTAATTTCTTTGATAATATTTTCTTTATTAATATTAACTTTTTCTTCGACACCCTTATTTATAATGTTTTTATCATAAACTATAAAACCAGTTAATCCAACAACAAATAATGATAAAATTATTATAATTATTATATTATAATTTTTCTTTTCCATTTATTACCACCTTCTTACTTTAAAGTATAGCAAATAAAAATGATTTATTCAAGAATTATCTTAAAATCTTATTTGGTTTACATTTGTAGATTTAATTAATATTTGTGTTTTATCCTAATATGGTGTTTAATATTAATCTAAAATAGCAGAAAATTTATGGTTAAACATTACTTAAAGATTTATATCCTTATTTAAAAAAAACCAAAGAGTTATCTTCGGTTATTAATCTCTTAAAATAATATTATACATTGTTTTGGTAATCATTCTAAAAGTATAATATCTTAATTTTCAGAATTAAAAAAATCTTTTTTAAAATTTGCATTTGTATGAAAAACATAGTTACCATTTTTAAAAATTATATATTTTTTATTACCTATTAACCCGAATTTGTTATCATCTATGTATATAACATTATCTTCTGGCAAATAAATCAATTTATTTTTATTTGTGAATTTTTTCAAATATTTAACATTTTTTCTCAAATTTTTATTGTTTAAATGACACAATATTGAATAATCATTTATCATATTAAATCCTTTTGTATCATCTAAATTTACAATATTTTTATCATTTAATAAACAACCGTTAATATCTTTCCCAAAAATAATTGCTCCGGCACTTCCGCCAAATACTGTTCCACCAGATTTTAAATAATTTAATATTTTCTCATAATTTGTATTATTCTTAATATTCATCAATAATTTGTAAGTATTCCCTCCACCGATAAATAATGCCGAATAATTTTCAAAATCTTTTTTTGACAATTCTAATGATGATCTTACCATTTCAAATTTATTAATATTCATATATTGTATTTCTTTTTCAAACCATTCATAACAACTATCATATTTTTTTTCATCCATAGCTAAAGGAATATACAAAATAGGTTTTTCTTTATTTAAAGTTTTAGAAAATCTATTTAATGCATATATTATCTGTTTGCCAGAACCTCCACCACATAAAAATAATTTCATATTCTCATCACCTTATCAATTTTTTAACATTGTCTTTTTCTACACCTGATGAAATCAATCTTTTAGCCATTTCTTTTCTAGAAATATTAATGTTAATTCCATTTAAATTTTACACATCCAATTGTTTCCTATCATATATAATAGAATTACTAAATTAAACATTAAGTTATTAATTTCTTTTTTATAATTATAAAGACATAATTAATTCCAATGTTTCTTTAACAATTGTATCATATTTTCAAATTATATTAATTTTTTGTACCTTTTGTTTTGATTTAAAATAAACTATAAAATATATATAATTGATTAATTAGTTTTTATTTGTGTTTTATCCAAATATATAGTTTAATATAAACTATATTTAAATGAAGGAGATACTTTATGTTAAGAATTTTTGAAGACCGAATAATATATTTAATTGATGAAGGAAGTTATAATATATACTTTCTTACCGAAGATATGGAAGATTATATTTCAACTTTAAGTTTTTATAAAAGTGATGATTTTGCTATCTACGGAGATACTCCCCAAGATACTCCTTTACAAAATGGAAAATTAGAAATATTAATTAATAAAAACAATTTAATTTATGATCCACTTTTAAAATTTTTAGGTAATGATGAATCCATAATAATCGAAGATGATATGACTCCAAGAAAACATGGTAAAAAAGTTATCTTTAAAAGAACTGAAGATAACAATATTATTATCTTATTTAAATATTTAGAGTTAGAAATAACAAATGCTTATGGAATAAATATTAAAAACATTTTATTTGATTTAAGAAGTAAATTAGATCAAGATGGAACAGATATTAAATCAAGACTACATAATTTATTTAATGATTTATATCATGTATTTAAGGATTATGAAAAAGAGGATTCTCCAAAAAAATTAACTAAAAAAAAATAATTACAATAAGTAATTATTTTGTTTTTAATTTAATATTGTTTGTTTTAGATTCGGTCTACAAAAGTATCATATATTTTAATATATCTATAAGTATTTCTATGAGTTCTCGCTTTTTTTTCTTTATAATATTTAACTCCATAAATTTACTTAAAATTCCTTTTACATTTATACAATAACTATAATAAATGTGCTCTCAGTTCCTCACCTGAAGCTGGGCTTAAGTAAGCTGGTGCAATATCAAAAACAGTTTTACAACCATTAACACCTTCAGAGTGTAATCTATTGATTGCTCTTGCATATGCTACCAACACTGATGCTGTGAATTCTGGATTAGAATCAAGCTTTATACTATACTCGATGACATGTTTGTTCTCCTTGTTCCATCCTGTCACACCTGTATGGAATACAAATCCACCATGTGGAATTCCACTATGATTTACTTTAAATTCTTCCTCTGTAATAAAATTAACTGTTGTATCATAATCTAGAAAATAGTTTGGCATATTCTTAATTGTTTCTTCAATCTTATTTAAGTCGGCATCTTTTTCTGGTACTACAAAACATTCTCTTAAATGCTTCTGTCTTGTAGTAAGTTCTGGATTTTCACCATTTCTTACTGACTCAAGCGCGCTCTGTACTGGAATTGTATACTGTTTCCCGTCCTTTACACCCTCTACTCTACGTATTGCATCCGAATGCCCTTGACTGACGCCCTTTCCCCAAAATGTATAATCATTTCCATCAGGAAGAATTGCCTTAGCATAAAGACGGTTTAATGAAAACATTCCTGGATCCCAGCCACATGAAATTAGTGCAATATGTCCACTCTCTTTTGCAACTACATCAACATTTTTAAAATGCTTAGAAATCTTTGCATGCGTATCAAAGCTATCTATTACATTGAAATATTTTACATATTTTGGTGTCTGCTGTGGAAGATCGGTTGCGCTTCCAACGCAAAGAATCATAACATCAATTTTATTTTTCCATTGCTCTACGTCAGATATATTGCATACTAAAGCACTCTCTGTAAGTATATGAACTGTCTCTGGATCTCTTCTTGTAAATACAGCCACAAGTTCCATATCATTATTCTGCTTAATCGCACACTCAACACCACGACCAAGATTACCATAACCAATAATACCAATTCTTATCATTTTCTCAGTTCTCCTTTTTTTATAAAAATTCACTAGTTATTATATTAATGTGGAAAAATTTTAAAACTATTTTTTAAAATTAAATTTATTAATTATGTAGTATAAACAATTATATTATAGCATATTTTTATATGTTAAATTTTATAAATAAAAAAAGATTACAATTATTTGTAATCCTTTGATTTCCTTGGTGTCCTCTTAGGGATTTGAACCCTAGACCCACTGATTAAGAGTCAGTTGCTCTACCAGCTGAGCTAAGAAGACAAAAAAAATTGGCGGAGCAGAGAAG
>Ga0265294_10001230_pt1 | contig 34825 bp, 34 predicted proteins | sample MunlanPumphouse3_FD_192504 | JGI IMG/M metagenome (GOLD analysis project Ga0265294, IMG submission 192504) | Groundwater microbial communities from a municipal landfill in Southern Ontario, Canada - Pumphouse #3 | ecosystem: Environmental > Aquatic > Deep subsurface > Groundwater | place...
CAAATCCTTTCTGTAGGTATTTCTACCTTTGTTCGTCAGATTGGTGTAAGTGTTGTTGCAATTGCAGTAAACTATCAACTTTCTATTTATGGTGGAGATCTTCTAATTGCTAGTTATGGAATAATTAATAAATTTATTTCTCTCTTTTTAATGCCAATGTTTGGAATTGCTCAAGGTGCTCAACCTTTAATTGGATATAATTTTGGTGCAGGATTTATTGATAGAGTTAAAAAAACATTAAAATTATCACAAGTTTATTGTGTAATAATTGGAGCTATTGGCTTTTTAGGGGCTTTATTGATTCCAAAGTTAATACTGTCCATTTTTACAAGTGATGTTGAACTAATAAGCATTTCAGTATTACCACTTAGGATTATATTTTCTACCCTTATTCTGGTAGCAATATCTACTGTTGGATCTACTTTGTTTCAAGCTACAGGAAAAGGTAAAGAAGCCTTCTTTTTGAATTTACTTCGTCAAATAATATTATTTCTTCCTTTAGTATTTATTCTTCCGTTATTCCTTGGAGTAAATGGAATATGGTTCTCATTTTTTATAGGTGAATTTATTACAGCTGTAATAACCCTGTTAATGACGAAAAGAGGATTAACAAAAATGGAAAAAGAGAGTCATTTAGTAATTCCTAAAAATTCTTGAGGATTTCTTGAAGCAAACTGATTAATTATTTCATCATTGATGAAACTACAATCAAAAATATTATAATATTCAAGATAACTGGAAACTTTAATAAGATTTACGGAAAAATCTGAACCAAAAAGAATTTTTGAAAGAAGCCAAGGGCAGTCGTCATCCTTACTGAGATGATGCATAAGTTGAATGTAAAAACCTTTCATGGTTCCTGTAAAAGATAAATCGGTATAAACATTTGGATAGGTCTTTATTAAACGAATAATATCTAAAAACCACTCATTTTTCAAAGGTGGAGGTTTTAGGTACCAGTGTTGGGTAGAAATATCATCCTGAATATTATATTGATAACCTACATGAGCGAAATCTAGGTAAAGATTAGGATAGTTCTTAAGAACTTTTTCCCAAGTTTTGGGACAGGTATAAAGGTCAGAAACTTTAGGCGGTAAACCTTTAAAACCTTGATTATCACAATGAGTAATAATTGGAATTTTTTCACTTTGACAGAAATCATAAATAATATTTACTTTTTCCATTTCTTCTTTATTCCCTTCTGGCCAAGGATTAGTTCCCAGAGGTGGGTAAATTTTTACTCCATAAAAACGTTTAGTTTTAGTTTCCCCTTGCCTTGATTTTGAGGTATTAATATAAGTTTCAAGCATATATTGTATAAATTTTTTATCATGTTTTGGAGGATTAAGTCCTAAAAAAGGGAAGAATTCAAGAATTCCTTGTGGGTTTTTTTCATGATAACGGTCTATTGCGTTTATCGTATCTTCGGCGTAAGGAGTTATTCGATCAATACTTTCAGAACTGTAATAATATCTTTTGTCTTCAATCTTGCTTCTAGAAAAATCCATAACTAGGGGACATATTCCAATTTTATCGTAGCTTTTATTTCTAAACTCAAGTTTTTCATCTTTTATATAGGCAGATAAATTATCATATTTATTATCTTTAGGATCTAAGAATTCGCCTTTCAAATCTTTTTCAATCATTTCAAGAGTTCTACTCATATCCGCTTCAAAACCAAAAGTGGTGTTCAAAATTGAGTTAATAAGAGCTAAATTTTTAATGTTTTTACTAGTTAAGATATAATTTGAAGAAAAAGCCCCACTTTTAAAAATTTCAGTTGTGTTTTTATTTAGAAATCCAGAAAGGCTAATAAAATCTGGGTGACTTAGATTCATCAAATGAAAATGTGAATCAAAGAAATAGTTTGAACTCATATTAAGATTATAATGAAAATAAAATCTAAATACAACAATAAGGCTAGACTATTTTGTATTATAGAATTAGTATTTAAAAATCTTTTAATCCCCTATGAAAGGGCAAGGAGACATTTAATGGAAGAAGAAAAAGAGTATGTTGCTGGGAATTTCTTAGAGAAAATAATTGAAGATGACCTCAAAGAAGGTAGAGTTAACAATATTGTTACTCGTTTCCCTCCAGAACCAAATGGCTATCTCCATATTGGTCATATTAAAGCAATTTGCATTAATTTTGGATTAGCAGAAAAATATCATGGTGTTTGCCATTTAAGATTGGATGATACTAACCCTGAAAAAGAAGATGTTGAGTACATAGATTCTATAAAAAAAGATATAAAATGGTTGGGATTTGATTGGGGCAAACATGAATATTATGCCTCTGATTATTATCAACAACTTTATGAAATAGCAGTAAACCTTATTAAGGAAGGAAAGGCCTATGTGGATAGTCTATCCGCTGAAGAAATGAAAGAATATCGTGGAACTTTAACCACTCCAGGCAAAAATAGCCCTTATCGTGATAGAAGTATTGAAGAAAATCTTAGATTGTTTCAAGAAATGAAAGAAGGAAAACACCCTGAAGGTTCTTATCTACTTCGTGCAAAACTTGATATGTCTAGTCCAAATATTAATATGAGGGATCCAGCTTTATACAGGATAAAATTTGCTATTCATCCAAGAACTGGAGATAAATGGTGTATTTACCCTATGTATGACTTCACACATCCAATTAGTGATGCTATTGAGGGAATAACCCATAGTATTTGTACCTTAGAATTTGAAGACCACAGACCCGCCTATGATTGGGCTACTTCAATTGATGGTATTGACCATACTCCTCACCAATATGAATTTGCAAGACTTAATATAAATTATTTTGTAATGAGTAAAAGAAAATTACTTAATTTAGTAAAACAAAAACTTGTTGATGGTTGGGACGATCCAAGAATGCCTACTGTTAGCGGAATAAGAAGAAGAGGCTATTCTCCTGAAGCAATGAAAGATTTTATCCAACGCGTTGGTGTAGCTAAAGTTGAAAGTGTTGTAGATTATTCTCTATTGGAATTTTGTGTTAGAGAAGATCTAAAGAAAAGAGCAAAAAGGGTGATGGTTGTTTTAGATCCTTTAAAAGTAATAATTGATAATTATCCTGAGGATAAAGTAGAGTATATTACAGCTGAAAATAATCCAGAAGATCCTTCAATGGGAACAAGAGAATTACCTTTTAGCAAAGAGTTATATATTGAACAAGAAGATTTCATGGAAGAACCACCAAGAAAGTATCATAGACTTTATATTGGAAATGAAATTAGACTAAAAAGTGCCTATTACATTACGGCCAATAGCTGCGAAAAAGATGAAAATGGTAAAGTTACTATAGTTCATTGTACTTATGATCCAGAAAGTAAAGGTGGAACGACAGCCGATGAAAGGAAAGTAAGAGGAACTAGTCACTGGGTAAGTGCAAAATATTCCGTTGAGGCTGAAATAAGATTGTATGATAAGCTTTTTAAGACAGAAAATCCTGGTGGAGCAACCGGTAATTATCTTGACGATCTTAATGAAGATTCTCTTAAAATAGTGACAAATGCAAAGCTAGAACCTTCATTAAAAGAAGCTAAAGCAGGAGAATATCTTCAGTTTATGAGAAGTGGTTATTTTATAGCAGATAATAAAGACCATACAAAAGAACATCTTGTTTTTAACAGGACAGTTACTCTCAAAGATTCTTGGCAAAAACTGAAAAAGAAAATGGGATTGAATTAATAAAAAGTTAAAAGTTGCCTTGTTAGAAAAATAAGGTGACTTTTTTTTTGTATTGAGGTATTATTTTTATATGAAATCACCTAAAGAATGCTTGTTAGAAAAAAAGTTTTTAAAATTATTTGAAAAAAATTCAGTTCCAGAGAAAATTGCTTTAAAGTTGGTTAAAGATGAACAAATACAAGATCTTCAAGATTATGCCAATACTGTTGCAATTAAAAGATTAGGTTATAATGATCATGGCCCTGTTCACATGAAACAAGTAGCTTATAATGCAGTTTCTATGCTTTATTTATTAAAAGATTCTGGAATAAAAACTAGCCTAGAAAAAGAAGAGATTGGAACCTTTGAAGACAGCCTTTGTGCCGTCGAATTAAGTGCATTTCTTCATGATGTTGGAATGTCCGTCGGAAGACAGGATCATGAACTTATGGGAACTGTTATTGCAGGACCTGTAATTACAAGAATCTTATCCCAAATTAAAGAACTTTCAAATTATAAAAAAAATATGATTTGTTCTATGGCTATTGAGGGAATATTTGGCCATATGGCAACTAGAAAAATTCATTCCTTGGAGGCGGGTCTAATATTAATAGCTGATGGATGTGATATGGAAAAAGGCCGTTCTAGAATACCTATAGCAATAGACAGTGCTCCGAAATATGGTGATATACATAAATATAGCTCTGCCGCTATTGATAAAGTTATACTAGAAAAAGGAGAAAAACATCCAATTCGAATCTTAGTTCAAATGACAAGTGACGTTGGATATTTTCAAATTGAAGAAGTTTTGCTTCCAAAAATAAATATGAGTCCAGCAAAAAAATATGTTGAACTTGTAGTAAAGATTTTGGATGGAAAGGAGAAACAATATTTATGATGATTATGATGATTGGAGAAGCTTTGATGGATATCAAAGAAAAAAAAGCCTATGTTGGAGGGAGTTCTCTAAACAGCGCAGTTGCTACCTCAAAACTTGGTGGTGAGGCTTTTTATATGGGAAAAATATCAGAAGATGCTTATGGTAAGCAGATAGTTAATCATTTAGTAGATAATTTTGTTTTTTTTGAACCAGAATTTTGTAATGCCAAAGAAAAAACAATGTATGCAGAGACAACAATTTCAAAAGAAGGAAATGCCGAATATAAGTTTGTTTATGAAAATACCTCCACGTTTAGTCTGACAAAAGAAGAGCTTGAAAAGTACTTTTATGAAAATAAAGAAGTGGGTTGCGTTGTAATTGGTTCTATTTCTTTAATGCTTAATCCTTTAGGTAAAGTAATTGAAGACTTTGTATTAAAAATGGATGATAAAATTAAACTGGTAATTGATCCTAACGTAAGGACAGGCTTTGATGTAGATCTAAAGGATTATAGATCTAGACTTCTAAGACTTTCTAAGAGAAGTAATCTAATTAAATTAAGTGAAGAAGACCTTGATCTATTATTTCCGGAATTTACCAAAGAAGAAGCAATTCAAAAATTTATGGATACTGGCCTTGATAATCTCATAATTACAACGGGAAGTTCAGGTTCTGTTTGGCTGACTAATAAGGGGAAAACCTACATTCAAGAGGCTATAAAATGCAAAATTGTTGATACTATTGGATGTGGAGATGTTTTTTTGGGAGCTGTAGTTAATGCTCTTGATAAAATTGATTATTTTAAACCAAGTAGAAAAAACATGAAATTGGATGGCCATTTAATAAAACAAATTTTGATTTATGCTACAAAAGCCGCTTCTTATAATTGCACAAAACCGGGATGTAATCCTCCAACAGAAAAGGAATTAAAATTTGAGATTTAAAAATTTTCCATTATTTATAGTTATAATAATAATTATGATTACTCTTTTTTCTTGTAGTAGTGAGATGGTTTCAGAACAAAAACTTGTTTTTGGAACTGTTTGTAAGATTACAGGTGATAAAAAGATTCCTTTTAAAGAAATTTGGAATTCTTTAGAAGACTTAGAAAATAAAATAAGTATGAACCAAGATTCGAGTGAATTATCACAAGTAAATGATAAAGCCGGAATACAAAAAGTTGAAGTTTCAGAAGAAACTTATAACACCGTAAAAGAAGCCTTATATTATTCAAATTTGACTGAGGGTTATTTTAATCCTGTTCTTGGAAGTGTAATTCAACTTTGGAAGGATGGACCTGATTTTGCAGTTTTACCTGACCCCATAGCTATTCAAGAAGGTTTGAAGCATACTGATGTTTCAAAAATTAAACTTACAGAAGATGGGGAAAAGTTTTTCATTTATCTAGAAGATGAAGGAATGAAATTTGATCTCGGCGGAATTGGAAAAGGAATTGCTGCCGACTTAGTAAAAAAGATACTCCAAGAACATAAAATTAATTCTGCTTTGATAAATCTTGGTGGTAATATTTATGGAGTTGGACATAAGGATAATAATGAAAAATGGAATATTGGGATTCAAAATCCATTAGATGAGAGAGGCGCCTATCTTAAAATAGTATCAGTTGATGATAAAAGCGTAGTAACAAGTGGTGCTTATGAAAGAAATTTTATAAAAGATGGAGTACTTTACCATCATATACTTGATCCAAGAACTGGAATGAGTGCCAATAATGGTATTATTTCATCAACAATAATAAATGAATCATCAACAGCTTGTGATGCCCTTTCAACAGCTTGTTATGTTATGGGTATTGATAAGGCAACAAAACTTATAAAAAGTTTAAAAGGTTTTGAAGCCATTTTTGTACTTGAATCAGGTGAAATAGTGCAATTGTTAGGAGATGGAAATGAAAATTACTAAAACAAAAGGATTTAAGATAGTTTTCATAGTACTTACAATCATTGTGTTTATTATCATTGGTATTGGTTTAACAAAATGGACGGATACTATTGAAAAAAAACAAGAAGCTACTACTTTAATTAGAACGCTTCAAGGTATATTAACAACTTCCGGAGAAGACGGACTTTTAAAACTGGCAGGAGTAGATGTAAACGACATCTATTATTCTGAGGAAGGCGTTACTATTTTTTATGGAGACAATGAAAAATGGTTTTATTCTGCTGAAGAACTTCAGAATATGAGTGTCTATGAAAAATGTAACCAAGGGGTTGTTCATATAACAAGTTCATATGAGGCGACACAAACTGATTCTATTGCCATGATGAATAATACTGGAAGTGGAATAGTTTTAGATGATAGTGGATTTATTCTTACCAATTTTCATGTAGTTGATCAAGCCTTAAATATTCAAGTCTCATTTTTTGATGAGGAAGAATTCAAAGCAGAGGTTATTGGAAAAGATGAAGAAAATGATCTTGCTATAATCAAAATTGAAGATTTTGGTGATTATAAATTATATCCTATGGAATTTTCAACCAGTGAAAATCTAAAAGTTGGACAAAAAGTTTTAGCTATTGGGAACCCTTTTGGTTACGACAGAACAATGGTTAATGGAATGATAAGTGGAATTAGTAGGCCTGTAAGGAATTCTCAAGGAAAAGTAATTATGGGAATGATTCAAACTGATGCTCCTTTAAATCCTGGAAACTCGGGAGGTCCACTTTTAAATACCCAAGGAAAGGTAATAGGAATAAACACCTCTACCTATTCAAGTAATGGAGAATACCAAGGTTTGGGTTTTGCTGTTCCAAGCAGTTTGGTTTTAGAAGTAGTACCAGATTTAATTAAAAATGGAAAAGTTGAAAGAGGTTGGATTGATATTGTCTGTGTCCAATTGTCCCCACAGCTAGTAGAATTCGCCTCAATTCCTGTAGATAAAGGAATCCTAATCAGTCAGGTCGTTCCTTCTGGGAAAGCCAGTAAGGCCGGTCTAAAGGGCGGCACACGCCAAGTTCATTATGGAAATAATGTCATCTACATTGGTGGTGATGTAATTGTTGGCCTAAATGGTGAAGCTATCAATGAATTTGATGATTTATACTATGCCCTAAGCAATACCAAAGCTGGAAATATTGTAGAAGTTACCATTAATAGAAATGGAAATGAAAAGATTTTAAAACTGGAATTGGTGAAAAGAACTTCAGACAATCTGAGTTGGTTAATAAGGTAAACAAAATGACAAAAAACTATCCCCCTAATGAAGTTGATTCTTCATGGGCAGGTGAGGCAGTTTCTAATATTCATGGGCCGGTTAAATTTAGTGACAAGCCTTTTAAAGTCCATAGTGATTATGATCTAAGTGGTGACCAGGGAAGTGCTGTTGATAATCTAGTTGAAGGAATTAAAAGGGGAGAAAAATATCAAACGCTCAAAGGTGTTACCGGAAGTGGAAAAACTTTTACAATGGCCAAGATTATTGAAAGTCTTCAAAGACCTACTTTAATCCTTTCTCATAATAAAACCCTTGCCGCTCAACTTTACAGGGAGTTTAAGACTTTTTTTCCTGAAAATGCTGTAGAATATTTCGTTTCAAATTATGATTATTATCAACCTGAGGCTTACGTTCCTGGAAAAGACCTTTATATTGAAAAAGATTCTGCAATTAACCAGGAAATTGACCGTTTAAGAATGAGTGCCTCCTTTTCGCTAATGGAAAGACGAGATGTAATAGTAGTAGCAACAGTTTCTTGTATTTTTGGTCTAGCAAATCCTGTTTCTTTTAAGGATATGACTCATGTCTTTAAAGTTGGACAGATTTTTGAACATAAAAAAGAATTGGATCAATTGGTAAGAATGCAGTATGAACGTAATGATATGGTACTTGAAAGAGGTTGTTTTAGGGTACATGGAGACGTAATAGAAATTTACCCTTCTTATTTAGTAAATGCTCTAAGAATACGTCTTGATTGGGATGAAATAAGTTCTCTTGAGTGGTTTGATCCTTTTACGGGAGATGTTCAAGAAAAAGTAGAGGTTTACAAACTATATCCTGCCAAGCAATTTGTTATGCCAAAATCCGAAGTTGATTCAGCAATAGGTAGGATTAGATCTGAAATGGAAGATCAATGCGAGTTTTTTAGAAATACAGGTAAACCTTTAGAAGAAGAGAGAATTCGAACAAGAGTTGAATATGATCTTGAAATGCTTCAAGAAATTGGATATTGCAGTGGAATAGAAAATTATTCTAGACCGCTAAGTAACAGGGCTCCTGGTGAGAGACCAGCTGTATTATTGGATTACTTTCCACCTGATTTTATGGCCTTTATAGATGAAAGCCATGTTACTCTACCTCAAATCGGGGCTATGTATATGGGAGACCATAATAGAAAGGTTAATTTAGTTGATTATGGTTTTAGGCTTCCTTCTGCTTTGGATAATAGACCATTAAAATATGAAGAATTTGACCAAATTGTTAGCCAAAGGATTTTTGTATCAGCCACACCAGGAAAAATTGAAAAACAAGTTTCTACCAATACGGCATTGCAGATTATTAGACCAACAGGGCTTTTAGATCCCAAAATTTATGTGAGAGGAACAAAAGGTCAGATGGAAGACCTTTATGGAGAGATTCAAAATTGTGTTGCTAAGAATCAAAGAGTGCTTATTACTACTCTTACCAAGAAAATGGCAGAAGATTTAAGTGATTTTTTAATTCAAAAAGATGTAAAAGCTCGATATTTGCACTCTGAGATTGATACTTTTGAAAGAGTAGATATTCTTAAAGATTTGAGATTGGGAAATTTTGACGTTTTAGTTGGTATTAACCTTCTAAGAGAAGGCCTTGATCTTCCTGAAGTTGCTTTGATCGTAATTTTGGATGCCGATAAAATAGGATTTTTGCGGTCTTCCACTGCACTTATTCAGACAATAGGAAGAGCTGCTAGGAATGTTAATGGACGTGTTATAATGTATGCAGACCAAGAAAGTGCTGCTATGAAAGAAGCAATTGATGAAACTAGGTTTAGACGTACAAGACAAGAGGCTTATAATAAGGAACATGGTATTACACCAAAGTCCATTATAAAGGCGATTGATGACATTTTAAAACGCAAAGAGGAAGAAGTTAAAGCGGATGTTTCAATGGAGATTGAAATTAGAAGTAAGAGTTACAACATTTTCAATCCAAAAGATAGAAAAAAATATATCAAAGAATTAGAAAAATTGATGCTTGATAGTGCAAAGGATTTGGCCTTTGAAAAAGCTGCTACTTTTAGAGATGAAATTGAAAGAATTAAAAAAGGAGATTATAGATAATGCCTAACCGAAAAAAACTTATAATAGTTCTTGCCTTATTACTAGCGTTTATTGTTTCTGTCTTTTCTAGTGATCAAGTAAGACTTTTTTTCAGCCCTTCAATTGATATTTCAGGAGGAAGCATTTTTACCTTCGGTTTGAGCGAGCAAAGAATAGAAGAATTGATAATTCCAAGAACTTCTTTTGGTACAAGAATAGAGCTTGGTCTATTAGCTTTTCAGTTGAACAAGCATGAGTTTCAAATGGGCTTAGTGGGACAATATATATCAAAAAGTCTTCTTTATGGAAGTTATATACCAAAAGCTTTTAATAGCCTAGGTTTTACAGTTAATTATATTTGGCATCCTAATTATCAATTTGGATTGGCTTTTGGTTATAGTTTGTTATTTCTTAGTTTTGAAGAATCTGAATACAAGGGTGCTGCCCATGAATTTTTTGTAATTCCAGAGTTAACCTTTACCAATAATATTGAGAATAATTTCTCAGTAATATTTCCAATACAAATTACCTATAGAAAAGATTTACTAAGCCTTGGATTAAGCATTGGTTTTAAATGGACCAAATTAACCATTATGAAAGCACCAATATGGCTTATTAAACAGCAAATAGCTCAAGGCCTTAGATAGGTTTTACACTCCTAGTAGCCATGAAAGTTTTTATATTGTGCTCTTTTAGATTTCCTTCACTGTTAGTATCCTCATAAATGTCTGTCAAAATAAATCCAGCTTTAAGTTGTCCACCAATTTGTTCGGTTACAGTGTGAGAAAATTCATAACCATCATTTTCTTTCATTACAGAGTCATAATGTTCTTTGTTTGTTAGAGGATTAAAAGGAAGCGTGTATTTAACTGTTTTTTCATCAATATCAAAGATAAAGTTTACACCATTATCTAAACCAGCAAGAAAAGCGCCACCTGTTTTAAGAATTCTGAAACATTCTTTAAATACAGGTTCTACTTTTTCAATGTAAACATTTGATACAGGATGAAAGATTAAATCAAAATAATTATCTTCAAAGGGAAGTTTTTTTGTCATATCATATTTGACAATATCAATCTTATAACCTTCTCTTTCTGCAATTTTTCTTTCGGATTCTAGTTGCTTCTCAGAATAATCTAAAACAGTGCACTCAGCTCCTAAAGCCGAGAAAATAGGCATCTGTTGAGCTCCTCCAGAGGCTAATCCTAGAATTTTAACCCCTTTTAAAGAAGAGGGGAACCAACTATGAGGAACAGTTATTATTGGAGTTAAAACCACATCCCAAATTTTTTCATTTTTAGCTTTTAAAAAAGTTTCATGAGAAATCGGAATGGACCATTCCCAATCTTCACTTACCCAAGAATCGACCACTTTAGAATTAAAATCAGTGTATTTCATTAATAAAGATTAAGTTGAACATAAAATAAAGTCAATCAAAGAGAAAACCGTTTTTATAAAAAAGAGTATCCCTTTTTTTTACATATAAATTTATCTCAGCTTTATTAATTTTTGTTGAACTAAAAAAAGTTATGTAAGAATTTTTATATTTTCCTGTTGAAGCATAGGTACTTCCAAAGTATTCTGTGTTTATTATCTTAACATTTTTTAATTCAAGACAATCAGAGGGTTTTTCTTGACTTAAAAGAACCTTTTCAGGTCTGAAGAATAGCTTTTCAGTTGAATTAAGTTCAATAGTATTCCCTTTACCAATGAAATCAGCAACAAATAAATTTTTTGGCTTGTTATAAATAGTCTCCGGGGTTCCTTCTTGTTGAATTTTACCATCTTTCATTACAATTATTAAATCACTCAAACTTAAAGCTTCCTCTTGGTCATGAGTAACATAAATAGTGGTAAGTTCTGTTTTCTTTTGAATCTTTTTTATTTCTTTTCTTAAATTAGTCCGCAAATTAGCATCTAAAGCACTTAAGGGTTCATCAAGTAATAATAGATCAGGAGAAGAGGCAATTGCTCTTCCAATTGCAATTCTTTGTTTTTCTCCTCCAGAAAGTTCATTAATGTCACGATTTTCGAAACCCTCAAGTCCGACCATGCTTAAAATATTTGTTATTTTCTCATTAATTTCTAGCTTTGATATTTTTTGAATTTTTAAAGGGTAAGATAGGTTTTGTTTAACATTCATGTTGGGAAAGAGAGCATAGTCTTGGAAAACCAATCCAACTTTTCTCTTATACATTTCTAAGGTTGTGATATCTCTTCCATTTAGTATAATTTCACCAGTTTGAATTGGAATTATTCCTGCTATAAGAGAAAGGGTGGTAGTTTTTCCACATCCAGAAGGCCCAAGTAAAGAAACAAGTTTCCCTCCTGCTATTTTAAAATCAAGGTCTAGTTGAAATTGTGGATACGAAGCTTTGATGTTTTTGCAAACAAGTTGATGGTTACTTTGCAAGATTAGTCCTCCCTATGGCTTGAGAAAAATAAAATAATATGAAGCAAATAATAATCAATAAGGAGCCTAAGGCACATGCTCCTTGAAAATAATATGAGTTAATCATTCTATAAATTAGAGTTGGTATTGTAACAAATTTACTATTACTTAAAATTAAAGTTGCATTCATTTCTCCCAGTGAAAGAGAAAATGAGAAGCTTAGGCTTGTTATGATAGCATTTTTAAGTAATGGAAGTTCTACATTAAAGAAAGTTCTAAAAGGAGAATATCCAAATAATTGCGATGCATTAGTCAAGGATGAGGGAATACTACGGTAAATTGGAAGTAGAGACTTAATTGCAAATGGCAAGATAATTACCGTATGAGCTAGAACAATCAAAAAAAAGAAAAAATTTGAATTAAAATATCTTCCAATTATTAAATATCCCAATCCAATAATTACAGAACTTACTGCCATTGGGAGCATTACAAGTAATTCGGTAAAAAAAGAGGATTTGTGTTTTATCCCAATACATAGACCTAAGGCTAGAATGGTAGAGGTAATACTGGATACAAAAGCAAGAATAAGACTATTTATTATTGCTTGAGTAGAAGAAGAAATTATTCTTACCGATTGATTAGGCAGGAAAATTTCTTTGTAACTGTTAAAAGTAAAGCTCTTTATTTGATCTGCTCTTGAAGATGCAGTTATAAAACTCCTAGCAAAAATTGAAATAATGGGCGCTAAAATAAAAAATAATAAAAGAACGATATAGAAAATAATAAGAATTTTTTTTAATTTTGAAGAAGTTGTTTTTTTTATATTAGAAGGTCTTAATAAAACCTCCTGATTTGTTGCCTTTTTTTGAAAATGAAGATAAATAATAAGAAGAAGCATTGAAACAATTAAGGAAAAAATGCTTAACGAAGCAGCTCCGCCAATATCCATTCTACGCTTTGCCAAATTATAAATTTCGACTTCTATTGTCGTAAATTTTGGTCCTCCTCCTAAAACCAAAATAATAGCAAAACTTGTAAAGCAGTAAAGAAAAATTAAAGAACAGGAAGAAATAATAGAAGGCATTAATCTTGGTAAAGTAATTTTAAAAAAAGTTTTAATTGGTTTTGAACCCAAAGTTGCAGCAGCCTTTTCAGGGTGATCACTTAAAAGTTCCCATTGATTTGAAACAAAATTAATTATGATTGGGAAATTATAAAAGGAATGTGCCAGTAAAACAGCAGTAAAGGAATATAATATTTTTAAAGGAGGATTTGAAAGATGGAAAATACTCATAAGTAAGTTATTAAGAAATCCATTGTTTCCATAGAATATTACAAAGCCTAAAACAACCAGAATTGATGGGAGTATAAAAGGAATTGTACATAAAGATCGAAAAGCTTTTTTCCCTCTAAAATTAAATTTTGCTAGAAGATAAGCACCTGGAAATCCTATTATTAGGCTTAACAAGGTGCTCAAAAAAGCCTGCTTAACTGTAAAAGCCATAACCCTAAGATTGTAGGAATCCAGTAAACAGGCAATTATTTGCTGAAAAGAAAAATGCCCCTCTACTATAAAAGCTTTTGATAAAGTTCCTGTAAGTGGAATCAAAAATAAAAGAATTAGTATTACCATAGCAGGAAGAGAGCTAATTTTATAGAAAAGGTCTTTTTTTTTCATATTTATTCAGTCATAGCTAAAGCCCAGTCTTTAAGCCATTTGTCCAAATTCTCTTCAATATATTTTTTGTCGAGTTGGAAAAGTTTTACTGGTCTATCTGCATAGTTGAATGCTTCTGGAAGAATAGTATCTGCATTAGCTGGTAACATACTATTTGCTGTTGCTATATCAACTTGAGCTTCATTTAAGATAAAGCTCATGAACTGTTGTGCTTGGTCTTGCTTTTTAGATGTCTTTAAAATGCCACCATATTCGGTTAATTTATAATTTCCATCTGTAAAGGGAATGGAGCAATAAGAAGTGGAATCTTCATACATGGCATGGTAAACAGGACTTGTTGTGAATGAAAGAACTATAGGAGCTTCTCCCTCGGTATATAAACCATAAGCAGAAGACCACCCATCAGCAATTGTTAGAGCATTATCTTTCATCATTTTCCACCAATCAAGATAATGTTCTTCCCCAAAAGCACTTATAGTCCAGAGAAGTAAACCCTGTCCTGTACTTGAAGTTCTTGGGTCAATTAGAATAACTTTGTTTTCAAATCTAGAATCTGTTAAGTCTTCTAAACTTTTTGGCCAATCTTTTTTTTCAAGAATATTTGAGTTAACATTAAATGAATAAGCTCCATAATCAAAAGGAACTAAGTTGTTGTCCATTTTTAATGTTGGGGCAAGATTTATTGAAGAATTAACTTTAGAAAATAATGACGAATCAAGGATAGAACTATCTTCTATTCCAATAACAACATCACAAGGTGTTTTATCTCCCTCGCTTTCAATTCTCTGTAGTAACTGTATAGCAGTTCCACAACTAATCATATCAACAGAGATTCCGGTTTTGGAAGTAAAATCTTTTGAAATTTTATTTCCCGGTCCCCATTCACCAACAAAGGAGTCATAAACATAAACTGTAAGATTGTTTGAATCTTCAGTTTCCGATACAGGGTTTCCAACCAAATTAAATAAAAGGAAAACGGTCAGAATAACAAAAAGTAAGCTCTTTTTCATTAGGGCCTCCAAAAAAAATATTCTGCCAAGGGGAAAAAGTCGCTCCCTCCGCCAGTATTAACTGGATCAGGTTTACGGGTTTATTCTCAGGTCTTTTGAGACCACCCCAGGACTTTTACACCTTAAAATTAAAAGAATATTTTGTCAATAAGGGTAATAATTTTATTGTATTTGAATTATTTTGTTGAAATGTTACTCTCTTATAGTTAGTATGAATATATGAAAAACTTATTAACCTGTGTTCAATTAGCTTCTTTAGATAAGGAGGCCATATGTGATTATGGTATTCCTTCTATAATCCTTATTGAGCATGCTGCTTTTGGAGCTTGTTCAATTTTAAAAAAAGAAATAAAAGACTTTGAAAACAAAAATATTTTAATAATATGTGGTAAAGGAAATAATGCAGGAGACGGTTTAGCCCTTGCAAGAAATATTTACTATTTGGGTAATAAAAACATTATCTGTGCTTTAACTGAAGATGAAGGAAGTGAAAGTTTTAATATAGAACTAAATATTTGTAAAAAATTAAATATTAAGCTAATAGAATCAAAAGAAATAGAAAAATATTTTGATAAAACTGAACTAATTATTGATGCACTCTATGGTACAGGTTTTAAACCTCCATTAAGAAAAGAAGGCGAATTATTAATAAAAAAAATAAACGCCTTAAAAGGTAAAACAATTATTAGTCTTGATATTCCTTCAGGCTTAAGTGATACTACATCTTTTTCTGACTTAACAGTTAAGAGTGATATTACCATTACTTTTGGCAAAAATAAAGTTTGTTTTTATCCTTCAGAAAATCGTTCAAAAGTAGGTAAACTATTTTTAGTAAATCCAGGCTTTCCTTTAGAGTTGTTAGATAAATATAATTCAAGAAATTATGTTTATACTTTTTCTGATTTAAATATGAAGAAAATTAAAGATACGGTTTACAAAAATAACCGTGGACATGTTGCAATATTTGTGGGGGACAAAGGCAAATTTGGTGCTAGTATTTTAGCAGGGAAAGCTGCTTTTGAAATGGGATCAGGTTTAGTTACCTTAATAGGGGACATAGCTTGTAAAGAAGATATTAATTTTCCTCAGTTTATGCATGAAGATAAGATTGATAAGGAATCACATTTTTCTTCTATTTTATTTGGAAATGGAAGAATACCCAATAAAGAAAACCAAAAATTACTTGAACAATTATTAGTTTTAGATAAACCTACTGTTTTGGATGCTGGAGCTTTAAGGATGCTTAAAGACCTTGATGAAGAGATATTTAAATTTAGAAAATCAAGTTTAATTTTGACTCCACATCTCGGGGAATTTTCTAGTATGCAAAAAGAAAAACTTCCTGATTATTCCGTTTCTTATGTAGAAAATTGTTTAAAGTTAGCTAATATTTATAATGCAACAATTGTTATAAAAAGCTACATTACTTGGGTTGTTTCAAAGGAAGGTATTTTCATTTATGACAATCCTAATTCCGCTTTAGCAGTAGCGGGAAGTGGAGATGTCCTTTCTGGCTGTATAACTTCTTTTTTGGGGCAGGGAATTGATGATTTGACTTCTTGTTTAAATTCCGTTGCTTTACATAATCAAACGGGATTTGAAATTAATAAAGAGAAAAGCTATTTTGACGCCTTGGAATTAGCCAATTCCCTAGGAAAAACACTGAAGGAGAATATTTAATGGAACTTCAAGTTTATTTATTAACTTTAGTTTATCTTTTGATTGGGTCTTCAATTCTTTTAAGTCAGCGTTATTCTAGTCGTTTTATTTTACTTTTGGACTTACAGAATGTTTATTCCAAAAACAGAAAGATGAAACTAATGTTGGCAATAATTGGAATGGGACTTTTAGCTGGTGAGACTTTTTTCCCAATTCCACCAGGTCCAGTATTTTTAGGGGATTTAGTGGAAATTATTAATCTCTTTTGTCTTTCCTTTTATTATTTTTATTGTTATTTTCAATCTGAAGAAAGTGTTCCAATTGCAGAATATGGAAATAAAGCCAAAGCCAAAATGTTTTTTGGATGGGAAGTATTTGTGGTGGTTATTTTACACTTTCTATTTCCAAGTATTGTTTTAATTTAGGAGATTCTATGGACGAAAGGAAAACTACTGCTGGAGTTCTTGTAAAAAATGGTAGGACTTTTATTGCCAAAAGGATACAAGAAGGTTCAGTAGGGGGCTTATGGGAATTTGTTGGTGGTAAAAATCGCTACGAAGAAACTTTAATAGATACCCTTAAAAGAGAATTTATGGAAGAATTAAATGTGGAAGTCAAAGTAAAAGATAAGATTTGCAGTTATGATTTTGTAAATAAAGAGGTTCTTTATCATTTGAATATTTTCTTTGTAGAGGTTGATTCCTGGGAAAACTTGCGTTTAAGAAATCATAGCGAAGTAGAGTGGGTAAGTTTTGAAGAGCTTTTAAAAAGAGATTTTGTCCCTAGTGACAAAGCTTGTTTTTCAAGAATTATTGAAGCTCTTCAGGCTAAAAAATTTTAATTTTTTAGCTTTGATATAGGATTAACATGAACCATGCAGTGCTTTATATCGGGAAATTCTTTTTCTATTTTTGCATGAACCTTTTCAGCGATACTATGGGCTTCATATAATTTTAGGTTTCCATCACACGAGATTTCTATATCGATGTAGGCTCTATTCCCGAATTTTCTACTTTTTAAATCATCTAATCGGTAAACACCTTTTGTTTCCATAATGCTGGAAGTCAATTTTTTTATTTCTTCTTTGGAACAGGATTCATCTATCATTTTGTCAATGCTATCTTTAAATATATCATAAGCAACTTTTATAATAAAAATACTGATTACTGCAGAAGAAATAGAATCCATTTTAACATAACCCATTCTGGCAAAAAAGATTCCAATTAAACTGGCTACTGATGACAAAGCATCGGAACGATGATGCCAAGCATCTGCCATTAATGCTGAAGAGTTAATTTTTTTTGCATAAAACTTAGTAAATTGATACATTAGCTCTTTTATTACAATAGAAACAAAAGCCATTATAAGGGTTATAAAGGCAGGAATCTGAATAGAAGCCTCTGGTTCCCAGAAAATGGCTTTTATTCCTGTATAACCAATTCCAAGGCCTGTTAAGAATAAAAGTTGAGAAAGAATTATTGAAGCAACACATTCAATTCTTTCATGTCCGTATTGGTGATGAGTGTCTGCTTTCTTACCTGAAAGTCGAATTCCAATTATTACAATTATAGAAGAAACAACGTCACTGGCAGAGTGGACACCATCACTGATAAGAGCAGCACTGTGTCCCAAAAATCCAAAAATAAATTTAGCAAAAGAAAGCACTAAGTTAATTACTATGCTTATAAGACTAACTCTTGTACCGATTTTTGTTCGATCATTTTGTTTCATAATAATTTGCTATATTGTAGTTCCATTTGGAATAATTGCATTTTTATGGATTACAATTATTCCGTCTCTTATGCTGTAACCATCGTAATCCCCATCCAAGCGATCAATATTATCAATTCCTATTCTACAGGTTTCTCCGATTCGGGCATTTTGGTCAATTATTGCTTTCTTTATAACAGTTCCATGACCAATTCCAAGATTTGGAATATCCTTTGTGTTATTAAATTCTTTTTGAGAAGGAGTTTCATAAAAACTAGATCCCATACAATATACGCCATCTAATGAAGCACCGCTTTCAATTATTGTTCTTACACCAATTATAGAATTAACTATAAAAGCGTTTGTAATAATACTTCCTTCACTTGCTAGGGAAGTTGAAAAGGTACAATAATTTACCTTGGTGGCAGGAAGATGTCTTCTATGTGTATAAATTGGCATTTGTTCATTATAGAAATCAAAATGAGGAGTTATACTTGCTAAATCCAAATTTGTTTCATAGAAAGCTTTAATTGTTCCAATGTCGGCCCAAAAACCATCGAAAAGATAAGTAGCTACGGCTCTTGTTTTGGTTGCTTCTGGTATGATTTCTTTTCCAAAATCGGTTTCATCATTATCGAGCACTTCTTCAAGGGTTTTTGCATTGAAAATGTAAATACCCATTGAAGCAATATATTCATTGCTTTCATTTACTTCAAGGTTTAAAGATTCTTTTAAGAATTGAGGTTTAATTTTAAAATCAGAAATATCTATTTCATCTTTAGGCTTTTCCCAGAAATCACAAATCATTCCTTTTTCGTCAGCTTTGATAATTCCAAGTCCTGTTGCTTCCTTTCGACTAATTGGCTTTCCGGCAATAGTAATTTCAGCTTTTGAAGCGATATGTCGTTTAAGCATTATTTCAAAATCCATTCTATATAATTGGTCACCGCTAAGGATAATATAATAATCAGCTTCCTGGTCTCTAAAATGCTTTAAATTTTTCCTAACAGCATCTGCTGTGCCTTGATACCAAGAATTATCATTCAATGTTTGTTCGGCTGCTAATATTTCTACAAAGCCATGACTAAACGTATCAAAAATATAAGTATTTGATATATGGTTATGAAGAGAGGCAGAGTTAAATTGGGTCAAAACATAAATTTGTTTATATCCACTATTAATACAGTTTGAAATTGGGATATCCACTAATCTGTATTTTCCAGCAAAAGGTACAGCCGGTTTTGCTCTATCTTTTGTTAAAGGATACAATCTTGTTCCCTTTCCTCCTCCTAAAATAATTGCTATTACTTTTTTTTCGTCTTTCATTTCTCTCCTTCCTTGGTTATGTTATAAAGTTTGATATATTCCGATGCAGAAGCATTCCAAGAAAAATCAATTTTCATGGCATTTTTTCTGTAAAAATTTAATTTTTCACTTCTAAAGAGCTTTATTGCACTCTTTATGGTATTGAGTAGAACTTTAGGTGTAATTTCATCCATAAGGAAACCTGTTCCACTGTTTGGATGTTGATGTATATCAACTATAGTGTTTGATAAACCTCCAGTATTGTGAGCCAAAACCAAAGTTCCATATCTTTGTGAGAACATTTGATTTAGTCCACATGGTTCGTATCGGCTTGGCATAAGAAAGAAATCTCCTGCCGCTTCAACTTGATGTGCAGTTTCATCACTGAATATAATACTAACTGATAGATTCTCAAAGATTTTCTCTTTTTCTTTTAAGTAATTTTCGTATTCTTTATCTCCAGTTCCAACAATAAGTAATTGAATTGAATTTATGGAAAGTATTTCATCAAGTACTAAAAAAAGTTCTTCAATTCCTTTTTGGCTGGCTAAACGTGTTATCATAACAAATAAAGGAGCATTTTCATCCTGCTTTAAATTGTATTTTTTTTGAATAAGAGCTTTCATTTTCAATTTCCCTGAGAAATCTTCACAGTTATAATGATATTCATTAAATGCGTCAGTTTCAGGATTCCAAGCATTTACATCAATTCCATTCAAAATTCCTGAAAGGCGACTAGAGCGAGCCTGAAGCAAATTATTAAGACCACAACCATATTCTGGGGTTTGAATTTCTCTGGAATAAGATTGAGATACAGTTGAAATCCTGTCGGAAAATGCTATCCCTACTTGCATGAGGTTGATATTTGAGTCCTTAAACATTTCTTTACACCCTGGAATAAGAGAATGTAGCATTTGCATTTTAGGATAAATTCCCTGGTAGGCTAGGTTGTGAATTGTAAAAATAGTTTTAATATTACTATAGTTTTTGTTTTCATTTTTATAGAGAAAATAACTAAATAGTCCTGTTGCCCAATCATGGCAATGTATAATATCAGGAATATAATTTAACTTTTCCATTAAGGCAAATGGAGCTAGATTTAGTAAAGTGTATCTGAAGAAATTATCTTCGTAAGGGGTAAAAGAGGTATCTCCATAAATCCCTTTTCGGTTACAAAATACAGGATGACACAACAAATAATAAGTTACTTTTCCAACTTTTTTTTCACGTATTTGAAGCTTTTCAAAACCACCAAGTACCTTCAACTGGATTTCTGTTTTTAATTTTCCTATTGAATCAGTCCCATAAGAAGGGAGTAAAATTCTGATGTCATTACCTTCTTTTGCTAAAGCAAAAGAAAGGTCTCCAACAACATCAGCCAGTCCTCCTGATTTACTAAAGGGAACTGATTCACTTGTGAGCATTAATACTTTCATGTTCATATTAGAGCATTACTGATGAAATTAAGCAAGGAAAAAAATAAGAAAAATTATTTAAATTCGCCGTATACGTTATCTGTAAGGCTATCAATATACTGTTGCGCATAATGAGCGGCAATAGCCCCATCACTTGCTGCAGTTACAATTTGTCTAAATGGAGTGTTTCTTACATCTCCGGTAGCGTAAAAACCTGGAAGTTTTGTTTGCATGTTTTCATCAGTTAAAATATAACCTTGCTCATCAAATTCAATATCTAAATCTTTTATTAAATTAGTATTTGGAAGAGATCCAATAAAAATAAAAACAGCATCACATGATATTTCAGAAACTTTTTTTGTTGGAATATCTTCAACAGTAATTCCAGTTACCTTTTTGCCATCACCATTTATACTTTTGATTTGAGCTTCCATTAAAGTTTTTATATTTGGGTTCTTTTCAACTAAGCCAACAATTGATTGTTGTGCTCTAAAACGATCTCTTCGATGGATAATTGTTATATCATTTGAAAGTTTAGCAAGAAAAAGTGCTTCTTGGCAGGCACTGTCTCCACCACCAGAAACAAATATCTTTTTGTTTTTAAAAAAAGATCCATCACAAGTTGCGCAGTAACTTACGCCTTTCCCTTGATAATCTTTTTCACCTTTACAGTTAAGTTCTCTATGTTTAGCACCTGTTGCATAAATTATTGTTTTTGAAGAAAAAGAACCTTCCTCAGTATCAACATTAAAAATATCTGATTTTTTGGAAATGCCTGTTACTGTGGTAAAAATCACTTTTGCACCAAAGTCTACCGCGGATTTTTCAAATTTTTCTGCAAGTTCAAAGCCAGAAACCCCTTCGGCAAAACCAGGATAGTTTTCAATATAGTCAATGGTCAAAAGTTGACCACCAGGAGCCATACCTTCTAAGATTCCAACTGATAATCCAGCTCTTGCTGCATAACCGGCAGCACTGAGTCCTGCTGCACCTCCACCAATAATGAGTACATCAAATTCTTTTGCCATAATAGTCTCCATCTTTTTAATTCAACAATATTGATTTAAACCAAAACAGTTAGTTTTGCAAGTGATAGAGTCACTCAAAACTAGTTAGCAGCTTGTTTTATTTTCAATCTATTGATTTCTGCTTCACTTTTTCGAATATAAGTAGGGCCTTGTCCGATATCATCTACTTCATTTTTTGCTTGTTTTTCAAGTGCAAATTCTATTAATAATTGACCATAATTTCTTATTTGACTATCAACTACAATTTCTCCCTTAAAAGAATCTTTAAATTCTTCTAAAAATTTAATAGAATCTTGTCCAGTTAATAATATTTTGGAATAATTTTGTAGCTTTGTTTCAATATCCTTAGCATTGACATCCATTTCTTCAGAAATTTTATTTCCATGGTCATAAATTGCTGTATAAAAACGTTGTTTTCTAGCATCAATAATTGGAAGAATGATTCCTGGATAAAATTCAACAGCTTTTTCTATAAGGTCTAGGGAAGACATTGATACCATTGGTATATTCAATGCTGTACTAATACCTTTAAGTGCTGCCATACCAATTCTAAGTCCTGTAAAAGACCCTGGCCCTCTGGTAAGGGCAAGTAAATTCAAATCTTTAATTTTTATTTCATTTTTTTCACAAGTTTTCTGTATTAAAGGAACAAGACTTACACTATGTCTAAAATCGGCTTTAATAATTGTACTGACAAAGTAATTATCTTTTTTTAAAGCTACCTGAAGGGTATCATCAAAAGTTGTTATTGCAAGAACATTCATTTAAAAATCAACTCCTTTTATTTCAATCTCACGGCTTTGATCTTTGTTAATGGTAATATTAACATAAATTGTGTTTAATGGAAGCATGTCCTGAATTTTTTCACTCCATTCAATTAAACAAATTCCCGAAGAATATAAAAACTCTTCTCCGCCCATCATTTCAAATTCTTCATCTCCCGAAATTCTATAAAGGTCAATATGATACATTTTCATTTTTCCCTCATATTCTTGAACTAGGGTAAAGGTTGGACTAACAATGGGTTCTGTTATTTCTAAACTTAGAGCAATTCCTTTTGCTAAAACGGTTTTTCCTGCTCCTAAATTTCCTCTTAAAGAAACAACGGTTCCACTTTTTAAATTATCACCTAGTTTTTTCCCCAAAGCTAAAGTTTCTTTTACAGTTTTGCAAATTACTTTCATTTATATTTCCCTTAACGTATTCCCATTTTCTTTTGAAGTTTCAAGAAATTCCTCAATTGTTGAATTATCAACAAATTCTTCTTTGATTATTTCCCCTAACTTTTCACCAGTAAGTCCTTCATATTCTTCTATTAAGGCTTTTACTTGAGGGTCATTCTCATCAAGGACTCTTGCTTTTTCTAGATAGTATTTGGCTTTGTCAAATTCTTTATCAGCTAAGTAAAGAAAAGAGAGATTTGCTAAATAAATAACATTTTCTTCATCCAATTCATTAGCTATATTAAGATATTCTTTAGCCAATTCATTTTCTTCAAGTGCCTTACAACATAATGAAAGTTCATTGTAAATTTCACTTCGTCCAAAATCTTTTTCAATGCTAGTCAAAAGACTTTTTTTGGCTTCTTCAAATTTTTGCTGACATCTTAATGCCCAACCCCTTAAAAACCAACCTTCCCAAGCATCAGGGTTATTTTTTTGGAAATTATCAAGGATGCTAATTGCCTTATCAAAGTTTTCTAACATAATTTGATCATAGGCTGAAACAATTGCATTATCATCATCTAAAATTTCTTTCAAATCTGAAACGATTTTTTGAATTTCTGATCTTTGTTTTCCTTCAGGAGCGTTTTCAAGAAAAGAATTAAAATAATCATAAGAAATATCTAAATCTTTGTGACGAAGGTGGTAAGCACCAAGTTCTGCCTTTAAAGAAATGCTTGAAGGATTATATTCAAGACCTTCGTGAAGTGTTGAGAAAAGATTATCATCAGCAATTTCACTTATTTTTAAATTATTTTCTTTTTGGTATTTACTAGCCTGTTTAGCATACATTGTTGCAAGATTTATGTAACTTGTATCGGTATGAGAAAGGTTAATAACTGCTGAAAATAATTGAGTTGCAAATTCAAAATCTTCTGCGTTGCTTCTAGCTATTCCAGCTAATGAAAGGGTTTTGATAGCATCCGGTTGAAGAAAAAGTAATAGCTCTTTGTAATAGGAAAAAGCTTCTTCCAAATTAACTTTATTGAGAGTATCTACATTTTTAAGTTGTTCAACACCTTCAGCTACAACAATAATTAAACCTGCTATAATTGCTTCGGAAGTAATTCCTTTTTCCGGGGAAATCTCTTTATCTGTTAATTGAACGGGTAGGGGGTATTCCTTCAGTATCTTAATATTATTTATTTCTTTATTGTCTTTGATTGTGATAAAAATCACATCCTGATAAATTTTGCTTTTTCTTTTCATATTCTATTCCTGTAAAAAAAATAATACCGTGGTGAGGTTAAATCTCTTGAACCTTTAGTTCAAAAGAAAAGAAGCCAGTGGGGTTAAAAATTCTGTTCCCTTACCCAAGGGAGGGAGCAATGCAGATTAACTATGCCGCTAACAAAATTGTATATTTGAGCAAGAGAAATGTTACCTGTCACCACGGTGTAACTTTCTGTGCTTATGCTAACATGAACTAAAAAAGATTAATAGTAATTTGGGCTAATAAAATATAAAAAAAGGAGCTGAAAACAGCTCCTCCTTTCCTAATTTAAGGAATTAGAAAACATCATCCAAATTTAATTTATCATCCAAATTCTCGGCTTCACCACCAGAAAAATTCTCAGCAGCATCGAATTCAGCTTCAGTTTCAGGATCAATATCGAGCAAACCTTCAATAGAGTTCAAAGTCTCAAGTGAGTTAGAAATACTATCATCGATTAGCTTTTCATCCTGTTTGTAAATATCCGCATAATGCTGGAGCTCTTCATTGTGAACTTTAATTAGTTCAACACTATCTTTCAAATCTAAAATTTCCGCTCTTTGCTTCTCAATAAGAAGTGCAGCTCTTTTAACTCTAATTTCTAATAATTGAACTTTATCATAAGTGGACATAAACTCCCCCCCCTAAAAGATAAGTTTAGTTACCTTTTACCTGCTTAACCAAGGCTGCAAAGGCTACTTTGTCTTCAATGGCCATATTGGATAAAGCTTTTCTGTTTATTTCAACATTTTGTTGTTTTAGATTATGAACAAATGTTGAATAATTCATTCCTTCAGCTTGTACAGCAGCAGAAATTCTTGCAATCCATAGTTTTCTAAATTCTCTTTTACGATTCTTTCTGTCTCTATAGGCGTACTGACCTGCTTTTGCAATAGCGTCTTTTGCAACACGGTTGTTAGTGGATCTTCTTCCAAAATAACCTTTTGCTTGTTTTAAAATCTTTTTCCGTTTATTTTTGTGCTTTGTACCATCAACTGCTCTTGACATATTTCATTACCTCCTAATTTAAGCGTAAGGGAGCATTGTTTTTGCTCTCTTTGCTTCGCTATCGGAAAGAGTATTTGAAGCTCTTAAACTTCTTTTACGTTTAGTACTCTTTTTGGTGAGAATATGACGCAAGCCCTGTCTTTTATAACGGACTTTGCCAGTTCCTGTAACTCTGTAGCGTTTCGCGGCAGATTTTCTTGTTTTCATCTTTGGCATATTAATATCCTTTTTGCTTAGTAAGGAACAAGTTCCCCTTACTTAAGCTTTTATTTTAACTTTTCTAAGAAAAGTTTATTTCTTTTTGTTTTTGGGAGACAAAAGCATTGTCATAGTTCTGCCTTCCATTCTTGGTCTAGCTTCCATGCTGAATTGAACACCCATTTCTGTAATGCTGTCAAGTATTTTGAATAATACATCTCGACCAAGTTCAGTATGTGCAAGTTCTCTTCCTTTAAAACGAATCGTAACCTTACACTTATCGCCACCATTAAGAAAGCTTGCAATTGCCTTAGATTTAGTATTCATGTCATTTGTATCAATCTTAGGTTGCATTCTTACTTCTCTGATTTTAACCACTGCTAATTGCTGATTTCTTTTTTGTTCCTTCAGCTTTTTTTCCAATTCATAGCGGTATTTATCATAATCAAGAATTTTACATACCGGAGGTCTTGCATTTGGAGAAATTTCAATTAAATCTAAATTGTAACTTTCTGCTAATTTAATAGCTTCATATGTGCTCAATACACCTTGTGGTTTACCATCTGAACCAATTACATAAACCTCTGGGCTTCTAATTTTTTGGTTTATTCTTACTTCTCTTTTAGCCAAGCTTACCTCTATTTTTTAATAGTCATTCGTGTTGTTTACTACAACGTTAGAAAATATATCACAAAATCAATTTATTTGTCAAAGTATATAATGAACAAATAAATGAATAATTACAAAAACAAGGGGTCTTTTGACCCCTTGTAAAGTTTTTTTTTAAAAATTATTCAGCATGTCCTGCGCTTCCAAGAACTTCAATGTTCTTTCTTGCATACATTTTTTTCAATTCATCACGTGCTGGTCCAAGATATTTTCTTGGATCAAAAACAGCTGGATTTTCTCTAAGGGTTTTTCTGATCATTGCAGTCATTGCTAATCTACCATCACTATCGATATTGATTTTACATACTGCACTCTTTGAAGCTTTTCTAAGTTGCTCTTCAGGAATTCCAACACTATCTTTAAGTGATCCACCATTTTCATTAATAATCTTAACATATTCCTGAGGAACTGAAGAAGATCCATGAAGAACAATAGGGAAACCTGGGAGTTGTTTTTCAATTTCTTCCAAGATGTCAAAACGAAGTGGAGGTGGAATAAGAATTCCATCTTTATTACGTGTGCACTGTTCTGGAGTGAATTTATTTGCTCCATGACTTGTTCCAATACTAATTGCAAGTGAATCAACACCTGTACGTGAAACAAATTCAATAACATCTTTAGGTTCGGTATAGTGGCTTTTTTCTGCAACTACTTCGTCTTCGATTCCAGCAAGAACTCCAAGTTCTCCTTCAACTGTAACATCAAACTTATGTGCATATTCAACAACTTTTTTTGTTTCAGCAATATTCTCATCAAAAGGAAGAGAAGAACCATCAATCATAACGGAAGAAAATCCATTATCAATACATTCTTTACAAATTTCAAAGTTTGGACCATGATCTAAATGAAGAACAATTGGAATATCGCAACCTAATTCATGGGCAAATTCTGTTGCTCCACGAGCCATATTCCTAAGAAGGTTTATATTTGCGTAATCCCTGGCACCTTTTGAAACCTGAAGGATAACTGGTGATTTAGTTTCGACACAAGCCATGACGATTGCTTGAAGCTGTTCCATATTATTAAAATTATATGCAGGAATAGCATAGCCACCTTTTACGGCCTTTGCGAACATATCTCTGGAATTAACCAGACCTAACTCTTTATAAGAAGTCATAACATCTCCTAGTAATGAAATTTCATTAACACTTGTTATTTTATAAACTAAAAGGTTTTAATGTCAACCCATTTTCAGCTTGACAATGGTTAATAATACGGCTTAGAGTGCCATTATGAGAAAGAGCTTTAGAATACTGGTTATTGTTTTGATTTCCTTGTTTGTTTTAACAGGAATTTTTTTAACAGTTTATTTGACGAGTCCTAAATTCTATTATCTTTGCGAAGAGGATAGCCAATCTCTAAACTTGTCTTTTAAATTATTTTGCTTAAAACACAATTATCGGCTAATTCAATTAAAACTTCCTAACAGTATGTTATTGAATGAAGATCAATTAGAGGTAAAAATCAACGAAATATCCAAAAAAAGTTCTGCAGTTCTTATGAGTCCTTTGGTTACTTATTGTGTTTCAGATATAGGTTTTCAAACTAAGGCCGAAGAAGCTGTTTTTATCGGAATAACGACTAATAAAGAAAATTCTTTTTTTGATTTTTATCTTACTTATTCTGCTGCTGATGGTTGGAATTATGTCAGACGTTTTATAGAAGGAAAGGGGTATAATCCATTTTTTATATATAATGAAGCTACTATTAAGCAGAAAGATGCCTTCGAAAATGAATTAGAAGGAGAAATTCCTGCTTTGAAACTTGAATCTTTTGGTAATCGTTTTATCAGCCAAGTTAAAATCCAGATTAGTGAGAATGGATATGATTTAATTATTTGTCCATATCTTGAGGATGTATCAGAGTTTTTTGATGGAAATCAACAAACCTTGTGGATTGTTGATTCTCTTCTTAAAGATGCAATTAGTAAAAACTGTCTTTTGGGATATCTAGATTATGATTTAAAGTCATCTTTGGAACCTATAATTTCAAATCTTAGGCATGTTAAAGGTGTTGAGATACCATTAAATCGAGTTTTAAAGATTGTTGATTAATTTTTCTTTGTAAAAGGTTGCAAAATTTTTCATTATTTGAATTTTTAGTTCTTCAAGATTTTCTTCCCGTAATTCTGCTGCTTTTTCATAGGTATAAATTATGTTTAAGGGAGTGTTGATTTTTCCTCTTAAAGGAATTGGTGAAAGATAGGGCGAATCAGTTTCAAGAAAAAGTTTATTTGAAGGTATAATTTTTATTGCCTCTTGGATATTTTTAGAATTTTTATAGGTAATATTTCCAGAGAAACTAATGTAATAACCTAAATCTAAAAGAGCCTTTGCTGTAGCCACATCTGAAGAAAAGCAATGTATTATTCCTCTTTTTTTAGGACTATATGTTTTCAAAATATCAATTAAATCATTGTCACTTTCTCGGCTATGAATTATTACCGGTCTGTTTATTTCATCGGCAAGTTCTAATTGTTTAATAAGTAATTCTTGTTGTTTTTCTTTAGTTCCTGCTAAATAGTGATAATCAAGTCCAATTTCTCCAAGTAGTTGAATATTGTTTTCAGTTAGAGTTTTTTCAAGAGTTAGAAGACTGTTTGGAAGATCAAAATCTTTATTATCTAAATTCCAGGGGCCCAATCCAGTAGCAAAAAAGACAGATGGAATGTTTTTTAAATATTTTTTTCTTTCAATTATATCTTCTAGGTTTAAGCAAATGTCAATTCCTCCATAAAAGTTAGAGGTTTGAAGTTTTTTTACCAATTCATCAATATTTATTTTATTTTCTTTTATTCCCATAAGATGAAAATGGGTATCTACAATGTTTTTCATAAACTAGAGTAATATAGCATTTTTCATAATAATTCAATACAAAGAAAATTCTATAATTACAATATAATTTTGGTGATATGAATATTTTTAGAATTACTTTGTAATTTTTAACTAAAAAATGATGAGAAAATTATTAGGTAAGTTATTATCGCTATTAGAGTGCTTAAAAATGTTCCAAGTACGTAATATTCTGAAAATTCAATCTTTTCCACAATTTTTTTATATCTTGCTATTGATTTTGCAGTTAATACAAATCCAATTGCTGCATACTGACCTTGAGTCAACATTAATAATATGATAAATCTTTCAAGTTCTCCAATTAAAGCTCCAGTATTTGGAACACCTTCCTTTTCCTCTTTTATAAAACCACTATATTTTGCAAGTACAATTTTTATTGTTATGCTAGCAGGTTTCATAATAATCAACAAAGCAAGTATAGCAGAAAGTATTTTAAAACCATTAACTTTAAATAAATCAAACAATTTTTTTATAGGATCTAAATAGAAAATATAAAGATTCTTTGAAAGGAATATTGCAAAACCTATAATCACAAATATGTGAATTGCTTGATCTAAAAAATATATACTTACTTCATGTTTTTCTCTATTTTTAATATTTGATTTTATAAAATCAACAATAAAATGTATAAAGGAAATTATAAGAGAATAAATAAAAAGCTTTGGAGTAAATAATGGAACTATCACAATTAGCATTGCTAGAGTATATAGAAGACAGTGCTTAATTAATTTTGGTTTGCATCCAATTTTATTTCTTGCAATCTCATCAGTTTGGAAATAAAAATCACCTAGAAAATGTCCGATTAACAATAGTATCAAGAGGTTGTAATTCATTTTTCTTTTCCTAAATATAGTTCAAAAGATTTGTTTATATTTTCTAATGCTTGAGTGTAAATATTTATATTTGATGATCTTAAACGGCTATTAACGCTAGGTTGCTTTATATTCAATATATGAGCTATTTCTACTTGAGTTTTTTTCTTCTTTATTGCCAAATCAATTACCTTTTTTTGTTTAGTAGTCCAACTAGATTTAAGAACATTACACATTGAAATTGCCGAATTTATTAAGTTGTCTAGGATTATATTATCAGAATGGACAATAATAGATGAAGATCCTTTGTTTTTGTTGGTTAAAGTTTTGGCATCGTTGATTGCAAAGCGTGCATAATGATATGCAGGACCATCTATTAAGGAAGAATCTTTCAAAATAATAGTTGTGTTTATTTCTCCGACACCTATTCCAAACCTCAGTTGATAAGGTGCCATTGCTTCTTCAATCTCTTCAATTATTTTAAAAAGGTCTTTAGAATTTTTTAAAAGTCCTTGAAAGCTATCGCCTAAAGTTATAATAAATTTTGATGCAATATCATCTTTATGGTTTTTATTAATTTGATAAATCATTTTAACATATAACTTTTGCACATCATTTCTGTTATCTATTTTTCTAGAATTAATAATATCACCAATAATTGCAAAATATATTTCTTTTTCTGAATTCATTTTTATTACCCTAATAAAATATTAACATACATATCAAGGTAAAACAAGAATTGGTGCTTAAAAATATAGATTTATAAATCTATAATATGAAAATATAGAATTAAAACCCTATATTTATAATTATAGGGTTGAAATTCTATATTCTCAATTGTAACGAATAATTAAATAGAATAACAAAAACCTGATGTTAATTGGATATCTTTAAGGTCATCACCACTTATATTTGCATAATTATTTATAAGAATAAAATCAATTTGTCCATAAACGTTAAAATTTTTATTACAAGTGTAAGAGGCATGAATGCCTGAAACAAAGGTTCTTGAAACAGCATTTCTAGTATCTTTAGCATCTAAATCAGCATGATTGTCTGTAGGATGAGTTACAGTAGGAGTAGTAGCAGCAGAAGTATCTTCAGTGGCAGCCCAACAAGTATAACAATCTGAGGTTCCGTGTTTCATGAAGAATATATTGCCTTCAACACTCCATTTGCCATAATCTTTTAAACCAGCATTTGCATTAAATACTAGAGCATCACCACCATAGTCGTATCCCAAAAATTCAGGGTCATAATAGCTTGCCCCATGGTTGTTAGTATAATCTCTTATTGCTACAACAAAATTAATTCCATAATCACTTGCATGTTGTATTTTATTATTTTCTTCATCAGCGGCTTCCATATTATCTCTTAAGTACAAGTATGGATTTGTTTTGGCAAATTCTAAACTTGCTTTTCCAGCATAACCTGCAATTTCTTTTGTACCTTTTATTCCACCAAGAAATCCTAATGCAGAGGGGTTGTTATTGTTTTCGTTTGGCAAAAGAAATTCATCTACAAGGGCTTGTCCATAGATGTTAATTCCTTTAACAGGAGTATAATCTGCTTCAAAAGCTATGATGGAATTGGCGTTAGCTCTAATATACAAGTCATGATAAATCCCATGTGGATTAAGAACTCTTAAATCAATACAATTGGTTTCACTTTCATACATTATTTCTTCTGTTAAAACTAAACCTACTTTTTCATGGAATGCTCTAAATTCAAGACGGTGTGCTATAAATGCTCTAATACCATCTTGAATATTCCACTGTGAATTTCCTTGTTGAGGTGTAATACCTGCTGTATTATCATCATCAATATTATTTGATGCAACATCATTAATATACATATTCTGATGTGGGAAAAATGATGTTACAAATGTGTATTTGTAATTATCACTAAAAGTAGTGAATCTTGCCAAATTATGATAATAAAGATTATCACTTACTGTTAAATTTCCTGTTTCGCCACAACCCCAATCCAAGCGATCGCGACCGACTTCAAAACTCCAATAATCACCACCAAAGGCACCAAAAGCTCTATAAGGAATTGCAAAGTCTAAATCTGACGATGTTGAAGGTGAAATCAAAATAATATTGGTTCTAAATTTATCAGTTCCAAATTTTTTAGCCAAAACAGGACTGTTTCCAACTGAAAAATCAGCAAAACTATAAACATGGTCACCTGACCAAGCTTCAAAGTTTAAATCTAAAAACGGCTTATGGAAAATTTTGTCATATACCCAAATATCTCTATTAGCAAAATCCAAATTAGTAGCTGTATAGCCATCAATGTTTGGATGAGCAAAACTTTCTATTGTTGTTTTGAAAGTCCAGTCAAAAGATATTCCTTTACCTTCATAATCCATGTTAACATCAAGCTTATCATTAATGTAATTCATTACTTTTTGATCTGCTTTTGATAAATTAAGGGAATTAATTTTATCAAGCATTAAGTTTAACTCGTTATCAGAATAAGGAGCGGTGTAAGAGGGTTGTGATAAACCATTTTTAACATACAAGTATGAAATAGCTTCATAAGTATCATCATCTAAGCTTCTAATTTTTTGGCCATTATTAGCAGACAAGAGGGGCGAAATTGAAAGTAATGCAATAAGTAAAAAAAGTACAACATTCTTTTTCATATATATCTTCCTTTAATAAATTTTTCCAATTTTATCGTCTTATCAATAAAAAAGAAAGAGGGTAAAAAATATAAAAAACATGTGTTTGGTTGTGGTTTTTTTTTTAATTTTAATGTAAACTAATCAAGCTTTCTTTTTTTTGGAGGACTACAATGAATAACAGAATTGCTATCCCAGCTCTAACTAAAGAGCTTAATGGGGTGTTGATAGATGCCGATACAATTGAGCGTCGCGTAGCAGAACTTGCAGCACAAATTAATACGGATTATAAGGATATAAAACAGCCTCTTATTCTTGTTGGCGTATTAAAAGGATCTTTTATTTTTTTGGCTGATTTATGCCGAAGAATTACAGTTCCACATGTGGTTGATTTTATTTCAGTTTCCAGCTATGGAAAATCCAGTATTACAACTGGCAATGTAAGAATGCTCATGGATACTAGGGAAAACCAAGAAGGTCATCATGTTTTAATCGTAGAAGATATTCTTGACAGTGGTTTTACTTTGGATTATTTAAATCGTAATTTTTCAACCAGAGGGCCTCTTTCTGTTAAAAATATAGTATTATTAGATAAACCTAAACGTCATGTAGTTCCTGTTGAAATCCATTATTTGGGTTTTGAAATTCCTGATGTTTGGGTTGTTGGTTATGGTTTGGATTATGCTGAGAAATTCAGAACCCTTCCATATATTGCTGAGATGAATAAAGTTGAGGAGTAAATAATGAGTGTTTCTTCTATTGTTGGTGGACAGTGGGGTGATGAAGGAAAAGGTAGAATTGTTGACTATCTTGCGCAGAACGCAGATTTGGTTATCCGTTTTCAAGGTGGAGATAATGCAGGACATACTGTAGTTAATGAAATGGGTAAATTTGCCCTTCATATTATTCCATCTGGAATATTTAACGATGAGACCCTTTCTATTGTTGGTGCTGGTACTGTAGTTAATTTTGATACTATGAAACAAGAACTGGAAGATATTCCAAAAGAGTTACACAAAAATCTTTTAATTGATTATAGGGCACATTTGATTTTTCCTTTTCATTGTTTGCTTGATGGAGCCGAAGAGGCGAATAAAGCCGGAAATTGGAAAGTTGGAACTACCAAAAGAGGTATTGGTCCTTGTTATTCAGATAAGGCTTCAAGATGTGGAATCAGAGCAGTAGATATTTTAGATGAAGAAAGATTGAAAACTAGACTAGAAATGCTTCTTCCAAGAAAAAATAGAGATTTAGAATTTTATAACTTAAAAACTTTTACAGTTGAAGAATGTATGGAAATTTGTGCTAGATGGAAAAAAGAATTTGGTTCACAAATTAGAGACACTCTTCCAATTATAAGGGAAGCTGTTGAAGAGAAAAGAAATGTTCTTATGGAAGGACAGCTAGGAATAATGAGAGACCTAGACTGGGGTATTTATCCATATACAACAAGTAGTAATCCAACTAGTGGTGGAGCTTGCAACACTGGAGGTATTTCTCCAAGATCACTTAAACACATCATTGGTGTATTTAAAGCTTACTCTACAAGTGTAGGTGGTGGACCTTTCTGCAGTGAATTATTCGATGACGATGGAGAAAAACTCAGGAAAATTGGTAAAGAATTTGGAGCTACAACTGGTAGACCTAGAAGATGTGGGTGGTTTGATGCTGTAGCAGCAGATTATTCTAATTATCTTAATGGGTTTACGGAAATTGCAATTACCAAACTCGATATCTTAGACAATTTTGATGTAATTAAAGTTTGTACAGGTTATAAAATTGATAATGAAATTTACCACTATCTTCCTGAAACAAGTCTTCAAGAAAGGGCAAAACCTCTCTATGAGGAATTCCCAGGTTGGAAATGTGATACTACCAGTGTTCGCAAATGGGATGATTTGCCAACTAATGCTAAAATTTACATAAAGAGTCTTGGCGAGCTGATTGGTGCTAAGATTAAATATGTTTCTGTTGGACCTGAAAGAGATCAGATAATAGTACTATAATTGGGAGTTTTTATGGATTCATTTTCTTTTGACACTTACATTTCTCCCATGACATGGCGTTATGGGAGTACTCAAATGAGACAGCTTTGGTCTGAAACGTGGAAAAGAAAAACCCTTAGAAGGATTTGGGTTGCTTTAGCTCGTGCCGAATCAAAGGCAGGGCTTGTTACAGAGGCCCAAGTAAAAGAACTGGAATCAAAAGTCAATGATATTGATA
>Ga0265294_10001232_pt1 | contig 34780 bp, 27 predicted proteins | sample MunlanPumphouse3_FD_192504 | JGI IMG/M metagenome (GOLD analysis project Ga0265294, IMG submission 192504) | Groundwater microbial communities from a municipal landfill in Southern Ontario, Canada - Pumphouse #3 | ecosystem: Environmental > Aquatic > Deep subsurface > Groundwater | place...
CGCTGGTCAATGGATTTTGTCTCAGACAGCTTTATTGGCGGCAGACGCTTCAGAGTACTAAATATAATCGATGACTTCACTCGGGAAATTATTTTCCAGGTGGTAGATACCTCCATTTCAGGTCACAGAGTTGCCAGAGCATTATCTGAGATAGGGCAGTTTCGGACTTTGCCCCAATTCATAGTATGCGATAATGGACCTGAGTTTCGCAGTTCAATGATGTTCAAATGGTCCCAGGATAACAACGTAGAGCTAAGATTCATTGCCCCCGGAAAACCTCAACAGAATGCCTTTGTGGAAAGCTTTAATGGTAAGTTCCGAAAAGAATGCCTTGACTTAAATTCATTTGTAAATCCAATTGAAGCCAGAGACGTGATAAGCAAATGGCGGGTTGATTACAATTACAATCGCCCCCACAGCTCACTAAACTTCCTAGCTCCGGCAAAATACAGAGAAAACTATGAAAACAATGTCGATAACAAACGTGTCACTTTACAAGTGGTGTAAAAAATGGGACAGGGTCAATTACAAAAATGTTCGTGTCATAAACCCCAATTGTAGTGACTACTCTAGGGCAGGAATCCCAATCTAAACTTTAACTAAATTCAATCACGGATAGTATTCGTAGCGGTGAATCCGTTCACTCGGATCAGTATACTCTGATAGGACGTTTCCCAGATCGTCATAGGTAAAAGATTGGAAAAGACTCTCATTACCATCATAGCTCATCGAGACTTCCGTCAATCGATCAAGATTATCATATTCATAGGATTTTGTGCTCTCGCTTTGATTATCTTGATCTACTACAATTTCCCGGATCAACAGTCCTTTCTGATTGTAGCGATAGGTAGTCACAAAAATCGCGTCAGAACTATCCGATTCTGATCTTTGTAATCGTCCTGAACCATCATAGGAGTAAGCAGTAGTCACAGATGCGTAATACCCTTCATCGTTTATCATGCTACTAAAACTTATCAGAAAACCGTTGGCGTCATAGCTATAGCTTTCCTCTGATAACACGCTGCCGTCTTCGCTGTAGATCTCGACCAGAGCTTTTTTACCGGCACCTTCATACACGGTTCTGGTGTATCTACCGGCTTTGTAAGGATCATCACCGAGTTGGTGTTCAATTACGCTTTGCACCCATCCCTCGGAGTGGTAGCTGATCTCGATATGAGGATAGACGTTAGAGCGATTATCTCTTTTACTAATTCTGCTTATTCTGCCCTGATCATCACGCTCATAGACAAAATCCAGAGGAGCTTGAGCGTTATTGTAATTGGGATTCCCTTCAAACCAGTAACGCGTTAAACTCCCGTCACGATCAAAATAGTAGTGCTGCTTATCCCCTTCTGAGCCTATGATGGTGTGAACTTTTACAGTACCCTTTAATCCCAGCGATTCCCTTGACATCACTGTCTGGGATAAGAGATTTGAAGATATCAAAACGAGAACAAGAACAACAAGTGTCCATGCATAATGTGGGTTGCTCATGTGATTTCACTCCTTTGCAGTTATTTAGCTGTTAATAGACTATGGTTGAAATGATCTCAGTTACAACCTATTGTCCAGTATGGAATACTCTGGAACTTTCTCCGCTTATGAGCACTAAGCCGTCATTTGTGCCAATAAGTAACTCTCCTCTGGGGTTTTTGGAGATAAAGTTCACACATAAATGTGGCAATCGAGTGTTCAAGCTGTCCATTTTACGCCAGATGCTACCGTTAAATCCAAAAATACCCACACTGGTTCCGACCAGCAAATCACCATTAAAATCAGGATAGAAGCAGTTTATACTTGGTTGTTGGTGGTTAAAATCGGGCAGTGAATGCCTACTAAAGTTTTCACCATCATAGGATACTATTTCTTCGTAATGAGCGAGCCATACCGTTCCTCTAGGATCGACACATACATCTGTCGAATTTCTGGGAGGACGTGATCCGGAGAGGTCTGTATATACTGTCCAGATGTCTCCGGTGATTCTTACAGTTCCGCCATCTGCCGCAAGCCATATTGTTCCGTCTGGTAAAACCAGCACTTGCATTACCTCATCACTGAGCAGGGGTGAGTCCTCGCTTGTGTAAGATTGCCAATTGCTACCGTCAAGCACAGAAATACCTCCATCGTCTGTGGCTATCCACAAGCGTTTCCTAGAATCGAATGCAATGCTGTTAATATCAGTATCGACTATACGACTATTTTCCCTATTGAATACGTTCCATCTTGTCCCGTTGAAACTGGCCAGTCCGTTGCCGGTGCCTATCCAGAGAATGTTGTTATCATCTACCACAAGGGACTTCACTTCGTTGTTTGGCAAGCCAGAACTGCTGCGCATGTATGATACTATTCGATTATCTTGCAGATCATGCATTTGCAGTCCATTCTCTGTAGCTATCCACAAATCTCCGTTCCACTCGACGGCATCCAGCACGACAGCACTGGAGTAGTTCCATCCTTGAGCATACACTAAAGTGTAAACAACTATTAGCATCATAGCTAAACAGAACTTCTTCATATTCTTTCTCCTTGATGATGTTTTATCCATGCTCGTGTGAGCACTGAAAACGGTGTTTGAATAGCCTTGATCTAAACCGATACTAAGGCCTAGAACCATCCTGACCATGCGCTATATGATTACTTTTCTGCAAGAGTAGGTCGTTTAGATCTACCATCGGCATTATATAAGAGCCAAAAGGCAGAAACGACGAAATTGTCTGCAAAAACACTCTGGATTCGTTTATCAGACATGCTAAAGCTGAGTTCTTGACATAGGCTTTATACTCATCACTACCCGGCTCGATATTGTTTGATAAGCTATACTCTCCACCTACTGTGAGATTGAAGATGTATCCTGGCACCTGATCTGACTCATTTCCTGTTATAGACAAGACTATTCTCAGAGTATGGGGATCATTATTCTCATTCTCAAGAAGATCAAAATCCATAGTAACTGGTATCTTGCTAAGGTCTATCTCACTGGCATTATCGGGGACATAGAGCTTGATTGAGCTATCTAAAACTACGAATTGAGTCTGCTGTAAGGGGGAATTCTTTGGTTTCATTATAGGCTATCCCCTTGTGCTACAGCAAGCAAAACGAAGATCAATTAGAGAGCTGGGACAGGAAGTCTTCTTTGGATTCTGTAGTTTTCTGATCTTCTCCATCAATCTCTGGCCTTCCAGTAGATGAGACTCTGTTAAAAACTCCTGTTTGAGTGGCTCAATTCCGGCCCCACAAGGCAGATAATTATCAGGATTCTCCTGTAATGCCAGGATATACCTCAGGAGGAATTTCAAGCCAGGCTCTCCGCTATAAGTCTCAAACCTGGATATTGCAGCCTGCTTGGTACCCATCTTCTCAGCCATCTCTTCTTGACTTATCCCCTTTTCCTTGCGTAGCTTTTTCAGCTTGATGATGGTATCCCTGAGGTAGTAGTGAATCGCCAAGTCCGGATCTTGCTCTGCTTCTGGTAAATAAGCCTGATACTCCGGAAGAGGCTTGCCCTCTGCCAGCATTCTCTCCATCTCAGCCTTGCGCTTTGATAGCTGCTTCATCCTCGTCATCTCACTGCTCCTTATTGCTCGTAAAAATCTCTCTCAGTCTTGCTCTGGCACGTTCAATCTTATTGTGGTCAGAAGTTTTATTCTCCGCATCCACAACAAAGACCGTCTCCTTGTTATAAGTGAAATAAACCCGAATCGTTCCCAGGCGGGATTGTCCACCCCGGTACTCATATAATCCTTCTTTCAAGTGAGCTATCTTTCGCTTGTCCCAAGGCTTTTTTTCTTCTTCTCTGATCTTCTCTACCAGGTCTTCCTCTGATCCTTGCTGCGTTTCATACAGAAAGAAATCCATTTGTCTCCACTGCTTGGGGTTGAGCTTCCTGAGTTCATTGGTGATATACTTGTGAAGGCTATTTTGGCTAGCTTCGTTATCCCCAGGATAATATAGGATTCTCACCAGTGAACCTCTTCACTCTCTGGTACCAATATAACAAATCTGTTATATCCGTCAATTAGAATCTTTCCAAGCATAGGAGATAACCCCTTTGTATCCGTCTGTACCGCAGCTTGTAACAGCTACACATTTTTTGTAATCCTTCATTCTGCTTCTCTACACAGAAGCCAGTTTATGAAAGCAGAACAACCATGACAATGATCTAATTTGACCTATATAAACAAGTTCAGCCTCTGTATATAATGCTGCACTTCGAACGTACCCATACTGATGACTGAAAGGATATTTAATAGTGAAATTTGATGTCCCCACTATAACGTCTGTTGCTTGAAGACCAATGCAATACATAAAGATACTAATTGCCACGCATACTTTCCAATTCATAATGTCTCCAGATCTACTTATTGGTTTCATTTTTTAAACTCGTTATATTCTGTCAACAGCTAACTTGCGCGAATTATTCGCCCCTAACATTAGAAACTCATGAATACCCTCACTGAAAACTTCAATTATAATCACCAAAATTTCATTGTCCAAGTCAGATGGTTAACAAGTCAACTCTCCATCAATGTTCAAGATGATATTGCTTCCCAAGTCGAAATCCTCATCAATAGTATAAGAAAAATTGTAGGGATTCTTTGTGTCTTCCTTGAAGATTATCCCGTCAATCAGGGCACGAGAAGTTTCAATATCCGATGTCTTCAGATTCTGGGTTATGCTCAGATCGAGCTGATCAAAAGCATCTTCCAGCCTAGCAATAGCAGTATTTACGACAACTTGATTGCCCTGAGTGCTGTGACTTACCACTTTTCTCAATAAACCATGCGGAGCAGCAGTAGTTGGGGCTGCTGTGATTACATTGCCAGCCTGATAGATACTCGAATCTGTGCCGCTCGGGAATATAATCTGATTTTCTGAGACATCGATGATTGAGTTTGCTGTAGCTGTAGAAAGCACTACTGTTTCCTCTGCTTTAATGGGTTCATCATCCGGACTAAGCGGCTCAGTAGTCTTCTTGCTGCAACTGAGCGTAAAAAACGCAATCAGAAGAGCTGCAACCGATAAAAATAAGAGTCTGTGTTTCATTTTTCCTCCACTTTTTTCATGTTACCATTCGATTGTATGCCGGAATCCCTTCACCGGACGCTAATTCATTACGCCAGTCGCGCAGTGCGTTGTATTGCGCCAGTTCCATCTCGCTCAGATCATTCGTGCTGGTCTTTCCTCGGGCTACCTTGCGGGATGCATACTCGCTGAAAAACGAAAATTAGATCTCGCCACCAGTATTGATGAACTCTTTCTCGATCCGGACAATGCTCTGCTCGGCACAGAACTTATTGAATTCTTCGTCCTCAAAGCGACCAGTATCGCGGTCGAAGCGCACTAAAATCAATCTATACATAAATCTCCAATAATCGCAGCGGGCAGGGGAAAAAACCACCTGCACCCCGAGGTTATCGAATATCCTTTGTCCTGAAATTGCAAAAGGCAAAAAGGACAAAAACCATAAATCAAGGGATACTCCTGGAACAGCGGAAGCCCATAAAGTTGTGCGGTACCGTCGCATCTTGGTAGCCACGAATCGAAACAGTGCAGTAGCTAAATAGCACGCTCACGTATTTGTTCATATCTTCTCTCCTTATTTTCCATTGGGTTACCACGCCAACAATTTCAGAGCTGGATGGCCAATATCCAGAATAGATAGCTTCTCGATGCTGATCACGCTCTTACCGGCCAGAAATGTGCTCAGCGCTGAATCATCAAAACTCTTCTTGATCGGGTCGTACTCCACGGTGAGGATCCTTAGCAAGGTGAATACCTCCTGCTTGCTGATCTTCTTTTCTTTCGGAAAGAAAATCAACAAAAGAAACCCTGGCTCCCGTGGTTGACGCACAGCCACCTTAAGCTCCCTTGCTGCGCCGGGGGGAGTTGCGGTGGCTGTGCTTAACTGATATCTAATCTCCTACATTTTCTTAAGGTAAAAAGCTAAGAAACCCATATATGGTTACAATCCCGACCTGCAGAGCCGGAAGCCGACACTGCCGTCAATGCCGCTCGGGTTGCCGTACATCCGATAGGGCACCCGACAATAGGTAGCATTAAAGTACCAGCTACCGCCCCGCTTCACACGGAGGAACCCGCTCGTAGAGCCTTTCGGATTGTTAGTTGGGCTAATGCCATAATAACCCTTATCATACCAATCCCAACACCATTCCCACGCATTTCCACTCATGTCATAAATACCAAGGGTGTTGGGAGCTTTGGTGCCAACTATGTTACTGCCATTGGGGGAGTTTTTGCCATCATGCCAAGCTACGGCATGGATGTCATCAGAGCCGCTGTAAAGATAATCAGGAGTATTTGTGGCACCCCGCGCTGCATACTCCCACTCTGCCTCGGTCGGCAAGCGGTAGCCATTCGCACTCCAATTACAAATAGCAGCATCCCAAGTGCTGTTACTTGATGTAGGTACCGATCCCCAGTTGGCTGGGTCGGTGGAGCCAGAAATCGTATAAACTGGAGTTAACCCCTCATTCATACTGCGCAGATTACAATACTTCAAAATGGCATACCATGAAGCATAATAGACAGGGTATAATTCTCCAACGCCGAATGTTTTTCCCGAGTCATATGGATCACTATCCCAAGAGCCCATTACTGCCTGCCACTCACTCTGAGTAACTTCGTATTTACCCATATAGAAAGAGTTTAGGGTCACGATGTGTGTAGGTAGCTCATCGGGACCACCGACTCCATTAGTATCCCCCATCGTAAAAGTACCACCAGGGACAAGTATCATTCCATCTATTGTCTTCTTGCTACAGCTCGCTGCAAAAAATACAATATACATCATCACAATAACAGCCAATATGATTTTTTTATTTTTCATATTTCTTCCTTTTGAGAAATTCTTTAATTTTAGTTAAACACTCAAAGTAGAGCGTATTCATGCTTTGACTTGAGAACAAAAAACTTGGGATATCCATCGTCCAGCCACCTTCTCTCCCCTGCTGCGCTACGTTGATCTTCGGTGATTCTGATTGACTGACTACCCATTCATCACACATGACATTGTCTTTGCCCTTAATCATAGTTAAGGGCATCGTATGGCTGATGTTATAGTAGATATCCACTTTGCGGGATGCGTCATCTCGTTGAGAGACACCTGTGATATTCACAAGGGGGGCGGGGTTGGCGTTTAAAAAGGCAATGCACGATAGCATCAGAACTATAATTATCCCTTTCATGCTATCACCCCCATTTCTTCACTGCTGGCTTGACCCTGGACAGGACATCCAAAGTGCGCAGCAATGCGCTGAAGCTTGATTATCGAGGATGATGTCTGTGCTGGGTGACAACTATGCGAATAGCGCGAAAGCCGGAGGGCGATAAGTGCGATGAAACCGGTAACAATACCCGCCATAAGACCTGCCATTAACCCCGCTGCAGGCAACAGCCCACAGCCTGACCCACCCGGCAGGCAAAACAAAAACAAACAAATCAACAAAACGACGAAGCATCTAAGCATCGCGCTCCTCCACAATATTTTCTTCACCAAGGCAGCAGAGAGGCAAGACTTCTTTCAGCTTTTGTGGCAGCCTCGGCATGATCTTAGTCCCGAATAGGGACATTAAGAAGCCTACTATGAGCTTTTTTCAACCCGGGTGCAATGCTACTGATATCGAATATGCTGTCAACCAATAAATCACCACATCTCTCTTACACCCCTTTAGCACAGCCCTATGCAGATGGCTACATCAAACTCTAAGATAAAAACGTTGACATGTTCTGCATTGAGATATAAGCTGCACCCAAGTCAATAATGACGAGGAGAACATGGATATCGAGTGCCGGAGCTTAGGCTTGAGAATACAGGCCATTCTTTTACCATCTTTACCGCTACACGGCTTTGCCGCCGGCACATCACACTTACGTAAAAATCACCATATCAATCAACCGGGGCAAAGAAACGTCGTAATCAAATATCGCGCATTGCACGCGGGGCTTTGCCCTGCCCCTTTTGGGGCCCAACCCGGGCTTAATCAACAGTTTAACCACAGTAATATCATCAAATTATCTACTGAATATTGAGGAAAAACATGAAGACAAGACTTATCACTGTTATCGTTTTGCTTAGTATGACCTATTGTTTTGCTCAGGCAATACAGAAGCACATGGGAACCAGCAAACTGGAGCTTGAACTAGCAGAGCCTGGAGCAACAAATACTCGAAGGACTCCTCCCAACTACACGTTTTCCAGAACACCACATTCTTTGATGACAAGCTATTATGACTATATGATCGGCGGCCACAATTCACTGCCTTTACGGGTTATTCCAGCTTCTGCGGGTGGGGGATACTTCATGACTTATCATGGTCGCCGCGCCCCCACCGTAAACCGCCGTGTGTTTTTCGGACACCTTGACGCTGCGGGCAACTTAATCAACAACAACGAAATCACCGGTGTAAACAAAAACGAAGGTTATCCAACCCTTGCCGTAGATCCTGTATCGGGCAAGCCAATGTATGCATGGCAATGCAATGCCGACGGAGACCCCGAGCTTGAAGTTGAATTTACCTCTGATGCCTTTATAACCGGCATCTCAGCCATTTTCAATGAGCTTCAGATCATTGCCGATGGCCCCACCGCCATCACCCCGCCCATGGGCGACACTACTTTTGACAATGAATTCATCTGGCCCACCGCTCAGATCGGACCCTCTCCCGTGGCCGGTATGCGCAGAGTCTATATCGCTATGCGTAACAGCGTCTCTCACACCTATGGCCCCAGTGAAAACGTTTACATTGCATATGCCGATTTCAATGCCGACATGATCGAAGGCGGCGTACCATTGGCATGGAATCACACCACTATTCCCGAAATGAATCAATGGAATCATGATGTAGATTGGCGTCGTCCTTTCCATGCCATTACTACCGACAACTATGGTAACCTCTACTATGCTGGTTATCACCTTGCCAAAACTCCCTCAGGTAATCGCATCGATGAACCCGACATGGATATCTTCATTTGCCCAAACTATGGTGAAGGTGAATGGAGCCGGATCAGCGATTACAGCAATATTCCTTCCTGGAATCCTGCCGGAACCCCCGATGGAACAGATTACTTGTTCGGCAGTGGCGATGTGCCTCATCCCGATGATCAGTTGGTATGGGCTATGGTCAATTCCTCTCACCTCAATGCCGTAACCGACAACCGTGGCCGCATTATCGTACCGGGACTCTGGGCACAGAGCATTGTTACCGGAGACCATTGGCCTTCTTACCATGTAGTTAAGTGTATGATCTATGACCCCACGGAAAACAGTTTCAGCATCAAGGAGATATTCCCCCAGAAAGACCCATTAGATAATCACAACCAAGCCTATACTCCCTGGGATGTCGAAGCTCCCTGGGGTGAGCCTGAATATCACCAGGCAGATGACGGCAATATCTACCTGAACCCTGAAACCATCTATCCCTTCCCTCACTGGGACAACTCTCTCCACAGCGATGCTATGTTGTCTCACTACAACAACGTCAAAGTGTCAGAAGTGAACGATCAAGGTATGATGGTAGCCGTATGGCAGGACAGCCAACGCGCAAAATGGGCAAATGAGAACAGTGACCCCAATTATGCTGCCTTTGCTCAAGTACCTGAGATCTACATATCAGTATCAGCAAACCAAGGTGATAACTGGAGTGAACCGATCATTCTAAATAGCGTAGAAGTTGCTGAGTTTGCCAACATCAAGCCAATGTGGGTCTATCCAGCCGATAGAGTTCTCTATGTTGGCCAAGATGGCAATCAGAAGATTGGAAAAATCGGCTTAATGTTCTATAACGATTACACTTGGGGTTCACATTCCATCGCCCCCGCAGCCCATCCTACCAACGATGGGGGTACAGTGATGTTTACAGAGCTTGAAATAGTATTCCCACCAAGCATAATGGACGGAATGGGTAGTCTGCAGGGAACCGTAACCGATAATGGGACTCCTCTGGCCGGAGCCACAGTATCAGTAGCCGGAACCGCTCTTCCTTACACCACCGGTGCTGACGGTACTTACAGCTTTACTTACATCGCAGAAGGCGCCCAGCAGGTAACAGCCACCAAACATGGCTATACTTCAGTCACTCACACCGTGAATATCGTGGAAGATCAGACCACCACTCAGAACTTTGCTCTGGCTCTGCTTCCTCAAGTAACCGTAACCGGCCGCATCGTTGGCAGTGACGCCCCCTCCGTGGGTATCGCCGGTGCCACCATCAGCCTCAGCGCTTATGAAACCTACGAAGCTACTACCAATGCTACAGGCAATTTTACAATTGATAATGTTGTTATCAGCCAGAGCTGTTCCTATGCTGCTACAGCTCCTGGATACGCGATTACCACCGGTCAGCTTGTAGTTGGCACTACAGATGTAAACATGGGCGATATAATCGTCAATGAGATAGCCTTACCTCCGCACAGCCTTGTAGCCCTAGAATCTGATGACAATTCTATTGTAACCCTCAACTGGCAAGCACCTGTTCTTGGGCGTATTCACAACACTAATATCGGTGATCTCGGAACTCATAGCGGAATCGGCTCTTACCATGATCACAGTATTATCAAGCCAGACATAATGGAACGATCCTTCATTGGTTACCATGTTTATCGTATGCTTGCCGTTGACCAAGGCAATCAAGCTTACTGGGAAACACTAACTAACACTGCAATCTCAGCTACAGAATATACAGATAACACTTATGCTGGTTTGCCGTCCGGCGTTTACAAATATGCGGTAAAAGCAGTTTACACCAATAACGCATTGTCACCTGCTGCCTTCTCGAATGAGCTTCACAAGGATATGATGGGCACCCTCAATGGAAGCGTAAGTGACTTTGGAACTGGCCTTCCCATCGAAGACGCAACTATTACTGCCGGCGATTACAGCGGTACCACCAATGCCAATGGTGAATACAGCTTTGCCGTGTATGCCGGAAACTACAGCGTAACTGCTGCCAAAGCCGGATACCAGGCTGCTACCGAAAATGGTGTGGTGATCACCGAAACTCAAACCACTACTCTGGATTTCACCCTCTCCGAAATCACCCTGCCTCCATCTATAGTGCAAGCTGAAGAAGCCGGCAGCAACGTGAATATCACCTGGATGGCTCCCGGTACTGCCGGTGGCGAATGGATCACTTGGTGCGATACCGAAGCTATGGGCAATTCGATCGGCACTAATGCCGCAACCGAATTTGACGTAGCGCACATGTTCGACGCTGCCGATCTCGCTGCCCACCAAGGTGGAATCATCGCTCAGATCAAGTTCGTGCCCGCGCATGAAGCTTGCGTATATACTGTAAAGGTCTGGACTGGTGGCACTGCTATCGCTCCCGGAACTCTGGTTTACAGTGCCGTGCATGAAAACTTCACCATCAACGAATGGAACCTGCATGTTTTGACCACCCCCGTAGCGATCCCGGCCGACAGATTGTGGATCGGCTTCCATGTGAACACCCAGGGTGGCTATCCTGCCGGTTGTGACGATGGTCCCGTGGTAGAAGGCAAAGGCAATATGATGAACTTCGGTGGCTGGACCACTCTCACTCAGATTGCCCCCACCCTTACCTACAACTGGTCTATCCAAGGCTTTGCCGCCAATGGCACCGCATTGAAGAATGTTACACCCAAGCCCATCGTGGAAGCTCCCAAGAGCACTCCCACCGGAACTTTGGCTGTAAACCGCTTCGAGCCAAATCGCAACCGTGCCCTTGAAGGGTACAAAGTATGGCGCTTGCTGCAAGGTCAGGAATCAAATGAAGCAGCCTGGACTACCCTTACCGAAAATCCCATCAGCGCAACCGCTTATCAGGATACCGGTTGGGGCAGTGTGGCAGACGGCTTGTACAAATGGGCAGTAAAAGCTGTCTATACCGGTGACGCAATGTCTAATGCCACATTCTCGAATAATCTAGAAAAGATCACGATTATCGGCAACTTGAGTGGCGTAGTTCGCAACGTGCAGAGCCAGCCCATAGCGGGTGCCACCGTATCCGTCAATGATCACATACTCGTCACAAATGAGAATGGCGAGTATGATATCGAGCTTGACGAAGGAATCTACACGGTGAGCGTCTCTGCGCATGCTTATTACCCGACTACCATCGAAGACGTGGAAATTGTCAGGCTTCAGACCACTACTTTGGATATCTCCTTAGCTCCATTGCCTTTGGTCAGGGTCAGCGGTCGGATCCTGGGTAGCGACACCGGCAGCGCAATTGCTAATGCCACCTTTAGCCTCAGCGGTTATCACGACTACAATGCTACCACCAATAGCTTCGGTCAGTTCAGCATCAACGACGTTTATGGAGCCAACACCTACACTTATTCCATTGTTGCTGCTGGTTATGATCTATTTACGGGTGAGGTGAACGTCGGATCTAACAACGTGCTAATGGGCAACATTATCATCAATGAAAGCTGCTATCCGCCGCAAAACGTAGTAGCCATGCCAAGCCCCGATGAGCAGTTTGTCAGCATATCCTGGGACGCGCTATCTGCGCGAGAGCGAGGTGCCCGAGACAAGCTTAGCAAAGATAGCCGTGCCTTGACTGGCTATCGGGTGTACCGATTCCCGATCTCAGCTCTTACCCAACCGCAAACGTGGACTGAGGTGAGCAGCGGGACAGTGCAAGGATTGAGCTTCAATGACATGGCCTGGACGATGCTGGCTGAAGGTGATTACGCTTGGGCAGTTCGTGCCATATACACCGGTGGGTTGATTTCTGAGCCCACGATCTCCAACACCTTGTACCGAGGGTTCTTGGAGCCTGCTGCACCGCAGTATCTGGAGCTGGCAGTACAAGGTAACCTGATCACGTTATCCTGGGAAAGTGTAAGCACTGATATCCATGGCAACCCCCTGGAGGCAGATTACTATCTGATCTATATGCTGGATAGCCCCCATGAAGAACCCTCACCGTATCACCTGATAGACATCACCGAGCAAAGCATCTGTGCCTTTGAAATGGCAGGAACCCTGCCTCAGATGCTCTTTTTCCGGATAGTAGCAGTCAAGGATGAAGCCGGATATTCTAAGGCTCTGCCACAATTACAGCAGAGCAGGTATAAATACCAGATCAGGCGTAAAGAGTAAAAACATAATGGCGTCCTTCGGGACGCCTTTTCTTTGCTCAGATAAGTATCGGCTTTTGCGCTTGCCTGTATGCAGAAACAGCTTAAGCTATCTACAGCCTACAGACCCTACATAGAATGCCCTCCGAGTCGTGGGGGATGCCGCCCGGTATCCCCCACGTTTTTGGTGATACCCACCACCACAATAGCGGAAATCCTGAGCTTGAGATTGACTGCTCACTGCTTTGTCCGGTAAGATCATAGATGGCAGTTAGATCAGTGCAAACGCAAATGACAAAAAAAGCACTTGACAGTATATACAGATTACATAATCCTTGCACCAGAGTTCTATTTTCTTTATAGAAGAGGTTTTAATGGAAAAGTACACTAAGATGATCGCGTTACTAACGCCGAAACAAGCTAAGTTTATTGACAAGATGAAGCAAGAGGGTTACTCGAAGGTAGAGATAATCAGACGCGCTCTGGATTTATTTATCGAAAAGCACGAAAAGCAAAGCGGACAACAGGGGCAGTAAGCCCTATATAGCAAGCCACGGACAGCTAAGTGCGGATTGAAGAGCTGGGATACCCATCGAGCCTGACCAAGGCCGTTATAGATGATAAAAGCCTTGTCATCTATCGTCCCCGTTTGAATCAGATCACCGGAAGCGTCCTGGCCACCATCCTCCTTCAGCAGATCATCTACTGGGCCAATAAATCACAGAACCTCTTTTATAAATTCTTGCGTCCCTGTCAGCACGATCTCTACAAACCTGGAGATTCTTGGGAAGAGGAGTTAGGCTTCACTCGCCGTGAGCTTGATGGCGCCCTCGCTAAAATTGCCAAGAAGTACAATCCCAAAAAGGAAGCTCCTCCTTCCGACAGCTTCGTGGTATTCTACACCGACATCCGCAGATTGACCTGGTTCTCCGTCAATTGGAATGTGCTCAATACCGCTCTGGAAGAGCTTTTTTTACATAATGCACAAAACGTACATTACGTAAACCACGATCCGCACATTACGTATTGCACGGAGCGTACATTAGATAATAAGGATACAGAGACCACCCCAAAGATTAAACAACAGACATCAGGAGCCCGGCAACAAAGTGAGGCAAATCTTGAGAAAGCAAACATCCTCAGTGATGTTGCTGCTGCTGTTTCTCTTCTCGAAAAATATGCAATCGGCCAAGCTAAAGCTTTGGCTTATGCCGAGAAGTTCTCTTTGCCTTTTATCCAAAAGAAGCTGGGTGAGATAGAGCTGAAGTTTGCCTCCGGTAAGATAAATAACCTGCAAGGCTACATCATTACCGTCTTTGATAAAACGGCAAGTGAAGAATCCCTCTTTGAACAAGAAAATAAGGCGAAACAAGAACTGAGTAAGCAGCAGCAGAAAGAAAAAGAGATTATCGCCAAAAAGAGAGCTCAGCAGGAAGAGCGTCAGCATCAGGAGTATATCAGTATCACCGATAAACTCATCACTGAGGCGAACGTTGTAGAGCTGCGCTGGTTTGCCGAATGGCTGGAAAAGGAAAATAAGCAGGCCCTCAAGATGTATAAAGGGCAAGGGCTGAAAAGCAATATAGTGATGGCTTATTACCGCCGTTACTTATATCATAAATACTACCATATCCCGGGAGACAACTGATGGGCATAGTAATCACAGTCGCAAATCAGAAGGGCGGGGTCGGTAAGACGACCATCGCGTTTAACCTGGTCAAAGAGCTGGCGCAGCGCAATTACAAAGTCCTGGCAATCGATAATGACCCCCAGGGTAACTTGACAACCGCGGTCCTGAAAGACATTGCAGATCTCAGGGCCAACATGATCGATATCTACAAAGCAGATGACGTTATCTTAAGTTCCCAGAATATCACTGACAAGCTGGACTTTATCGGGGCGGATATCAGGCTGGCTAAGATGGCTGATCTCACTGACGACATCATTTACCGGCTCTCGGAATACCTTACCAAGATCATTGATAACTATGACTTTATCATCATTGATTGCCTGCCTTCATTTGGCTACCTGATGAAAGCAGCCCTCAAAGCCGCAGATTACGTGCTGATCCCCACCAAGCCATCGCCATTCGCGCTGATGGGGCTGACTGACCTTATGGATACCGTGGAAAAGATCACCCGCAGGATTAATCCCAAGCTTCAGGTGCTGGGCATAGTGCTCAATTTAGTGGAGGGGCGTACTACCATCCTATCTGACGATTTGCAAGAGATGATCCGGCAGCAGTATGGTGAAAGAGTATTTGAAACCGAACTGATCAAGGGTGTGAAGTTTGAGGAGAGCATCATGTTTAACCAGTCCATCACCGAGTATGTCCCAAACACCAAGGGTTCAAAGAACTTTCATCAATTCACCGATGAGTTGCTGCGAAGGCTAGATTCCGTGAAGGAGGCCTAAATGGAAAGCTCTAAAAGTAGTAAAAAACAGGATTTTAAGGGTATAGCTGAAAGTAAGGTAGAGCAAAAGAAGGCTGTCCAGGATGAATCATCTGAAGATATCGTATCCAATGAGCTAAAACGTGATCATCGCATCATGGTTTTGCCCGTCGAGCAGATTCAGGATAACCCGCACCAGCCCCGGCGTAACTTTGATGAAACAGCACTCAATGATCTGGCCGCATCGATCAAAACGCATGGCCTGCTAAACCCGATATTGGTGGAAGCAAAGGATGGTGAATACACCTTGGTTGGTGGCGAACGACGGCTTAGAGCATGTAAGAACCTTGGGCACGAGACCATACGTGCAATATTGATCACTGCCGACCCGGAAGTTGTCTCCATCATCGATAACCTGCAAAGAGAAGATTTACACCCGATGGAACGTTCGCTTGCCGTGCGGAAACTCTATGAAAAATACGATAACAGCGCTCAGCGAGTAGCTGAAGTCATTTCCACATCAGAAAATACGGTGCAAAGGCTTCTCAAGCTCAGCTCCCTGCCAGTAAGGATTGCAGAGGTGACAGAGGATAGTGATATAGAAAAAAGGATCACTAATAACCGGATACCCCTTCGTGAATTCTACGAGCTGATGCGCATCGAAGACAATACCGCTCTGGTGCAGCGTTTCGAGCAGATGGAAAGAAAATACAGTAAAGTTCCCACAGTGGAGCCGATACGTCGCAGAGCCGTAAAAGTCCAAGACGAGCTCGATAAGTGTCTCACGCTGGTAAAAAAGATTGGCCTCGAGATCTCAGCAATAGAGGACAAGAAAGAGGATAAACGTCTGGATACCCTGAGGCAAGAGCTAGAAGAAATCCTGCACAAGATAGTGGAGATGCAGAGCAGCATACTCGTAAGTGATTGATATGTAATTAATAAAAAAGCTGCACGCGTGCAGCTTTCAGAATATGGCTTGATGCGAGCGCGATGAAATAGCTATTTTTCACCGCTTGCAGTGAACCCGAAGAGGAGGATATAGGTGAAGGCTATCAAAACAGGATCCTATTTTACTGACCTTGTCCTGGATGCTTTTGACGCGCAGTATCTCGGTCATCAGCGCATTTATGTATTTGGGACACATCGTAGTTCTGTGTAGCGAAGGCAAGTGAAGTACCCAACCCAATATGAGTATAATAACATGATAGGAGATCCCAATGAAAGCAGTTGAATCACAGCTACTATCTCTACTGAAAAAGGCAGCTCAGTTTTTGATACCAATATATCAGCGCACCTACTCATGGGAGAAAGAGCAATGCGAGCAGCTTTGGAAAGATATTCTCAGGGCTGGATCTAGCGATAGTATTAATGCTCACTTCGTCGGGTCCATCGTCTATATCCAAGACGACATTTACCATTTGACTAATCAATCTCCACTCTTAGTGATTGATGGGCAACAGCGCCTGACTACAGTGACTCTTATCCTGGCAGCATTAATGGAAAGATTGGCTTCTTTACCGGATTGCGAGCAAGAGCCGGAAGATGGATTTTCACCCCAAAAGATCCGAAATTATTATTTGATCAACGACCTCGAGAGAGGTGACCGCAAATATAAGCTTCTGCTCACTCAGACAGACAAGGATACGCTTAAAAGCGTGGTCATGCAGGATGATCTACCCCCACAGATATCTCTTCGCATATGCACGAACCTGGGCCTCTTCAGGGGATGGATCAATGAGTGTGATAATCTGGCCATTGTCTGCAAGGGCATTAACAAGCTGATGGTAGTTGATGTTGCCCTGAGTCGAGGGCAGGATAATCCGCAGCTTATTTTTGAGAGCATGAACTCAACCGGTCGTGAGTTAACTCAGGCGGATCTGATTCGTAATTACATACTCATGGGGCTGGAGCATGACAAGCAGACAAATCTATACAATACATATTGGTATCCGATGGAACAGTCGTTCGGTCAGAGCGAATATAACCTCCATTTTGACGGTTTTATGAGGCATTTCCTCACGATAATGACGGGCGAGATCCCCAAGCAAAGTGAAGTATACGTGGCGTTCAAGAAATTTCACGCGGATGCTGAATATGCTGACATAGAAGGCTTGGTTGCTGATTTAAGGAGGTATTCCGGCTATTATTGCGCTATGGCTTTGGGCAAAGAACAAGATACCAAGCTCCGTGCTGCCTTCCATGATCTCTCGGAGTTAAAGGTAGAGGTTGCGTATCCCATGATGCTTGAGATATACAATGATTACGTAAATCAGAAAATCACCGCGTATGACCTGCATACTATTGTGCGCATGATTGAGTCCTATGTGTTCAGGCGAGCCATTTGCGGCTACGCCACGAACTCGCTAAACAAGACTTTTGCCACTTTTATGAGAGGGGTGAATAAGGAAAATTATCTGGAGAGCATAAAGATCAACTTCCTTAAAATGAAGTCTTACCGTATCTTTCCTCGTAATGATGACTTCAAGCGATATCTACAGGAACGTGACATATACAAGATTCCCAAGCGTTGCCGCTATTTCCTCAACAGGGTTGAGAATCACGGACGCAAGGAGCAAGTAATGCTCAGCAATTATTCCATAGAGCACATAATGCCGCAGAATGAGAATCTGTCTCCGGCATGGAAGAATGAGCTTGGGGAGAATTGGGAAAACATTAGAAGCATCTATCTGCATAGAATAGGTAACCTCACTCTTACCGGTTACAATACCGAATACAGCGACCGGCCATTTTCTGAAAAAAGAGACATGGAAGGAGGGTTCAGAAGCAGCCCCTTGAAGCTCAATGAGGGACTTGGGCAGCTAGATAGGTGGAATGAAGAAGCCATCATCAACAGAGCCCGAAAGCTATCGTGTTTAGCAACTGAAATCTGGGCAGAGCCTGAGCTTAGCGATGAGCAGAAAATGTTTTTAGATCAAGGCAGAGTGAGCAGCAATCAGTACTCAGTGGAAGACCATCCAGCTTTGAGAAAAGGTAAGCCCCAGGAGCTTTACAATATCATCAGGCATGAGATACTGAATCTGGATCCGGAGATTTATGAAGAGTTTCTTAAATACTATGTTGCATATAAGGCTGAGACCAATATCTGTGATATTGCGCCACACACCAGCTATCTCACTATTTACGTTAATATGCCATTTTCTGAAGTAGAGACAGTTGAATCCATCTGCCGGAATGTTAGCGATATTGGGCACTCTGGCAATGGAGAGATAGAGTTACGCTTTTCTGACATTAAAGATCTGCCATATATTATGGGACTCATTACCCGCAGCTTTGAACGGCAAATTAGCAATGGGATTGAATAATGGGGAGCCAGATACTGATGAAGAAGGATGCTATCCACAAGGTGGAAGATGTACCCTGACGCTGGTCTGAGTAAAGAAAAAGAGATCTTCAAAGAGAGGTTCACGTTGCAAAGTATTATTGGTCATATCGTGTAGGCAACACATGGATCACAAATGCTTTGACATAATCTGATGCCATTTATTAGTGTAATTTGCAGTGTTTGGCATTAGCTGATGGAAGGATATTGATTGGACAGAAGCCATCGCTTATGCCAAGTTGGATATGCAAATAAAGGAGTTTGGTGTGAATGACAGATGGCTTTCCGTTGTGGAAATCAGCGAGTATTTGGGCATTACGAAGGACTCTGTGTATAAATGGGTTAAGGAAAAAGGCATGCCCGCACATAGGCTGGGCAAGCTATGGAAATTCAAGACAGATGAGGTAGATATATGGATGCGGAAAGGTGGCGCGAACGAGGTAAAGAGTGAGCACAAATCCTGAGCAATTTGGTTTGCGGCTCAACTCTGCCGGAGCTCATTCAGCCCGGACGATTATGGTGCCCGAATTAGGGATGCTGCTTAGTGCAGTGAGTGCGCCTGAAGCCTCTGTTCAAGATTATGCCTCAGCAGTATTAAATGACAACTGCCTGCATAAGCGGTCCGCCAGCAACAGAGCGCGCACTCTGGACAATCTCCGCATTCTTTACGGGCTTGATGATAAGATTACGATTTTCCGTATCCTGAAAAACCTCTGGATCAAAGACCCGGAATCGCTTCCACTGATTGCGTTCTTGTGTGCCACTACCCGTGACCAACTACTTAGGGAGCTGACTCCCTGGGTGCTTGCCAAACCGGAAGGAACAGTGATTGATCGACTGGAATTGGAAAAACATATCACCAAGCTTCATCCTGATCGCTTCAGCCCAGGGACGCTTACTTCCACCAGCCAAAACCTCAATGCGTCCTGGACCCAAGCCGGCTTTTTAACCGGCAGAAACATGAAAGTAAGAACGAAAGCCCAAGCCAGCCCAAGCTCGGTCACTTATGCCCTGTTACTTGGTTTCCTTTGCGGAGCACAGGGAATGCGGCTGTTTGAAAGCGAATTTGCGTCGTTTCTGGATAGCCCCAAAGAAAAGCTGATTAGTCTGGCTGAGATTGCATCTCGCATAGCTTTGCTCCGCTTGAAGCGCATTGGAGACGTTATTGAAGTTGATTTTGATGCTCTCCTAAAAGCAGCTGTATCGGAGAAGATCAATGTCTAAAATAGATTCACTACTCCAAACCTTCCTTAAGCATGTGAGGATACCCTGGCGATCTGATGCTGCACCGATGCAAAGGGTCTGGTTCTGTGTATATGACCCGAAGGACGAAAAGAACCTCAGAGCCAAGCTGGAGGAGTTTGAACTGGCGACTATCCAAAGCTCAAAGAAATGGCTGCAATATGATCTTTCTGACAGCTTTGCCCAGTGGCTTTCTGCTCATCCTTACGCCGAACAATACTTTAAGAATCCCAGATTGCTTAAGACCGTGCTGCCAAACTATAAAGCATATCTAGTTAGCCAGATCGAGGCTTATGTCATCAGCAATGGTGCCGATGCAGACACTGCATTTGCTGTCTGTGGCGTAGGTTCGCTATTTGGTTTCTTGAAGGTGAAAGAACTTATAGAAAGCATCGCTCCTCTGGTAAAGGGACGTTTGGTTGTATTCTTCCCCGGAACTTACGAGAGTAATAATTACCGTCTTCTGGACGGATATGACGGCTGGAGCTATCTGGCTATACCAATAACTTCGGATAACGAATCTTAGGGGGCAACAAAGATGCTGAATCGAGACATCTACTTAAAAGACCCAACGTCAGTCAAGTTAGTCAACGAAGGCGTGGCAAACGTCAATGATGAAAGAACAGACCAAGCCCTGGAAGTACTCCGCTACGAACTGGAGACTTTCGTATGTGATGGACAGTATGAAAAGGGCTTGAACCATATCCTGGAAACCTATCTGAAAAACATCAATCAAGCTCAGCAACCTTCAGTTTGGATCAGCGGTTTCTATGGCTCAGGAAAATCGCACTTGGCTAAGATGCTCCGCGCTTTATGGTTGGATACGGTGTTTCCCGATGGAGCAAGTGCCAGGGGCATCGCAACCTTACCCCAAAGCACCAGAGATCTTTTAAAAGAGCTAAGTATCCAGGCAAAGCGTCATGGCGGTTTACATGCAGCGTCCGGAACTCTCGGCTCCGGTAGCAGCAATGTGCGGCTAGCACTACTGGGTATTGTCTTCAAGTCCCTGGGCTTACCGGAGCAATACCAGAAAGCCAAGTTTGTAATGTGGTTAAAACAAGAGCAAATCTTCGATCAAATCAGGGATCATGTGTTATCCAAAGGTGCGGACTGGGATTTTGAGCTGGATAACTTCTATGTTGCCGAATGCTTACACGACGCTTTGATGATAGTGAAGCCCAATGTCTTCCTGTCCCATCAAGTTTGCATGGAAACCTTGCTGAATCTATATCCCAGCACTGACGACATCTCCATAGATGAAATGCTCAAAGCCTTGCGCAGTGCCTTGTCTGTGGAAGGCAAAATTCCTCTCACAGCCATCATCCTGGATGAAATGCAGCAGTATATCGGTAACAGCAGCGAGCGGTCGCTGGATGTGCAGGATACTATAGAATCTTGCGTGAAGAGTATCGGCGGTAAGCTGATAATTGTTGCCACTGGGCAAACAGCCATATCCGGGACTGCAAATCTGAAGAAACTGGAAGGGCGTTTTACCGTTCGTATCCAGCTTTCGGATAATGACGTGGATACTGTGATCCGCAAGGTATTTCTCGCCAAGAGCCCGGCTGCCCTGCCCGCCTTGGACAATGTGTATAAATCCAATATCGGAGAGCTTTCACGCCATTTGAGCGGAACTGCTGTAGCACATAGAAAAGAAGACGATTTGTTCTTTTCCCAAGATTATCCGATCTTGCCGGTGAGACGCAGATTTTGGGAAGAAGCACTTAGGGTTTTGGACATGACCGGCACAGATAGCCAGCTCCGCAACCAGCTCAGCACCATCCATAAAGCCATCAAGACCAATGTGGATATGCCCTTGGGCAGGGTTATAACGGCAGATTTCTTATATTTTGACTCAACCGAAAAACTTTTGCAAGCGCGCCTCCTGCCCAACAAGGTATATGATCAAACCATGCTCTGGATAGCCAGCAGCAATGAAGATGAGCGGCTGCTTGCCAAGGCCTGTGGTCTGATATTCCTGATCAATAAAATCAATGCGCATAACCCTGATCTTGGCATCCGAGCCGTAACCACCACCCTGGCAGATCTGATGCTGGAAGATATCACCACCGATAGCAGTGTTTTGCGCGGCAAGCTGCCCAAGCTTCTGGATACCTGTCCCTTGCTGATGAAAGTCAAAGACGAGTACCGCATTCAGACCGAGGAAAGCGTCGCCTGGGATGGCGAATTTCAAACCCAGAAGTTAGCCCTATCCAGTTCATCGCAATTGATTGATTCAGAACGGGAAGAGCGGATCAAGCAGCACTATGCTTCCGCAACCAAGGGCTTAAGCGTTCTGCAGGGAAAATCAAAAGTACCCCGTGATACCTTGCTCAGTCATGCCGGCAGCAGTCCTGTAGATCACAAAGAAAAGCTCTACATCTGGCTTAGAAATGGCTGGAGCGTAGAGGAAAACTCTGCCAGAGTGGATGCGAAACAACTGGGTAATGAATCTCCCCTAATCACTGTTTATCTGCCCAAAAAGAACTCTGATGCCCTCAGGGCAAGCCTGATCGAACTGAAAGCCGCAGAGAACACCTTGCGGGTAAAGGGTAACCCCAACACCCCCGAAGGCATTGAAGCGCGCTCAGCCATAGAAACTATCAAAAGCACAGCAGAGCTTAAGCTCAATGAGCTCTTCCGGGAGCTTTTTTCGGAGGTGAAGGTGATCCAAGCCGGAGGTAGCGAGATCAGCGAGGCAAATCTGAAGGCAAGCCTGGAAAACGCTCTTAGTAGCTCCCTATTAAGGCTGTATCCAAAATTCAGCGAAGCCGATGATAGCCGATGGAGCAAGGTTTATGAAAAAGCCATGCATGGAGCACCGGATGCGCTATCAGCCATAGATTACAGTGGTGAACCCGCTAACAATCCTATTTGCAAAGCTATTTTGAGCTATATCGGCAATGGCAAAAAGGGCGACGAAATCCGCAAGCATTTTGACAGATCTCCCTATGGCTGGCCAAGAGATGCCATCGATGGCGCAATAGCAGTGCTGATCGTGGCAGGCATCATCAAAGCCCTGGATGAGCGGAATCAGATCATCGAAATTGCCAAATTAGAACGTAAAGCCATTGGCAGAACTACCTTAAAAAGCGAAACAGTGGTGATCAGCAATGCCCAGCGCATCAGAATTCGCAAATTGTATCAAAAGCTCGGCATTAGCTGCAGTTCAGGAGATGAATATAACTCTTCCGGCGACTTTATCGTTAAACTCAGCTCCATCATAGACCAAGCCGGCGGTGATGCTCCGCTCCCCAACCGACCAAGCTCAGATAAACTTGACGAGATCAGGCTCTGCAGCGGCAACGAGAGATTGATGGCTATCTACAATGCCAGTGAAGAGCTATCCAATCTGATAGATACCGCCAAGGCGCTTGCAGATCAAATCTCCACACGCCTTCCTGATTATAGGCTATTGGAGCAGCTGTTAGCCCTATCCGGTGGCTTGCCCGATATTGATATTATCCAAAGCCAGCTAAATCACATAAAAGACCAGAGGCTGCTGCTCGCAGACCCCGACCCGGTAGCACCCATTTTGTCTGCGCTTGGCCAGAGCTTCCGGGAAGAACTGAACCGCCTGAAGCAAGAATACGCTTTAGCTTTGCAACAAGGGAAAGCCGGCCTGGTATCAAACGGCAATTGGCAGAGCCTGGAACCGGAACAGCAGGAAGCTCTCCTCAAAGCAAATCAGCTTGATGATAACTCAAAGCTTTCATTTGACCTATCCGATACAAACGCTATCCTTAAGACTCTATCAAAAAACTCTCTTAGCTCTATAAAAGATAGGATTGCGGCAATGCCCGGAAGGTTCAACAAAGCGCTGGAAGATGCAGCAAAACTCTTGGAACCACAGAGCCGGGTTATCAAATTGCCCTCCCACACCTTGAGAACTGCCGACGATGTCGATGCTTGGCTGCAAGAAACGGGTGCTTTACTCAAAGAAGCCCTTGCTGATGGACCGATAATCCTGCAATGAGGTATGAATAATGCTCCCCCTAGATAAAACTCTACGTAACAAACTGGAAAGGGCGATAAAAGAAGCCCGCGAGATAGCCGAAGCAGGGGCTAAAGCAGCTCTTGAACAACTCGGTGTGGGCGATGCCATTCCCCCCGGCTTCCTTAGTGAACCGGAAAAAGCATTGCGGCGCAGACTACGGGTGCATGGTCGTCAATTAGGTGATGTCAAGTATGCGGATTCCAAACAAGCCATAGGCATCCTCACAGAGGAAATAGCCTATGAACACTGGCACCGCATGCTCTTTGCCAGGTTTTTAGCAGAGAATGACCTGCTGATGGATGATGATCCCAATAACCCGGTATCACTCAGTTTGGAGGATTGCGAAGCTCTGGCACCAGAGCACAATGCCTCCAGTGCCTGGGAACTGGCAGCCCGTTACGCCTCCAGGATGCTGCCCCAGATCTTTAGAACCGATTCTCCTATATTTCAGCTAAATCTTCCCCCTGAGCATCAGCAGAGCCTGGAAAAGCTGCTAAGTGAGCTTCCACCTGAGACCTTCACCGCTTCTGATGCCTTGGGCTGGGTATATCAGTTCTGGCAGGCCAAGAAGAAGGACGAGGTAAATAAATCCGAAGTGAAAATAGGAGCCAGAGAACTTCCGGCAGTAACACAGCTTTTTACCGAACCATACATGGTGCAGTTCCTGCTGGATAATTCCCTGGGTGCCTGGTGGGCAAGCAAACGCCTCAGCGAAGATGATCTCAAGAACGCCAAATCCGAAGAGGAACTGCGTGAGAAATCCGCCATTGCCGGTGTTCCACTCACTTACCTTAGGTTTGTGCAGGAAGATGGCAAATGGCGTCCCGCTGCGGGAACTTATACTAACTGGGCACAGGACATCAAAGACCTGAAGATTCTGGATCCTTGTTGCGGCTCGGGACACTTCCTTGTAGCCACATTTCGCATGCTCGTTCCTCTATTAGTTACGCTTGAGATGTCCTTGCCACTCCCAGCAATTGACTGGGCATTGCAACGGCAGCTCCACGGTTTAGAGATAGACAAGCGCTGTGTGGAAATCGCGGTTTTTGCTCTGGCATTATCCGCCTGGACCTATCCCGGTGCCGAAGGCTATCGGCCTCTCCCCCGCTTGAACATCGCCTGTTGCGGACTCTCGGTAGGCTCTGCCAAAGAAGAATGGACTGCTCTTGCCAATGGCAATGCCGCTCTGCGCCAAGCCCTGAATTGGCTGCACGATTTTTATCAGGACGCCCCTGTATTGGGGTCATTGCTCGATCCCAAAGCGGATAAATTCGGAGAATTCATCAGGGTAAACTATCCCGAATATGCCTTTGATAAACTGCTGGAGCGAGTGCGCCCGGAAGCAGAACTGGAAGCAGGACTCGCCGCCCAAGGCTTGCTGGATTCCACCCTGATCCTGATGAACGAATATGACCTGGTGATCACCAATGTGCCCTATCTAGGCAGAGGTAAACAAACGGACATATTACGAGATTATTGTGATAGGCACTACCCATACTCAAAGAATGATCTATCAACAGTATTTATAGAACGCAGCCTTGAACTTTGTCATGATGGAGGATCTGTAAGCTTAGTTCTGCCACAAAATTGGTTATTCATAAAGTCATTTAAGAACCTCAGGAAGTCCATTTTAACACATAACAGAGTTGACCTGATTGCCGAGTTAATGTATGGAGCATTTCAAACTCCATTGTATGATTTTAGCTTTGTTCTGTTCATGGCTACAAAAGATATAACTTTATTAGATTATCACTATTCATCAGTTATAGCATCTGATGAACGAGATGTTCATTCAAAATCAGATTCTCTAATATCCCACAGTTTGAATTCAATAAACAGGAATGACTTATTACAAAGGGAAGACAGTGAAATTCTTACTACTCCTCAACCCGAGGGATTGTTACTCTCTGACATTTGTGAGGTAGGTTGTGGTTTACAAACAGGAGACAATGATCGATTCACTCTATGCTATTGGGAGGTAATTGATTGTGCAGATATTTGGGTCTACCTTCAAAGACCCAATAACTCAAGTTTGTTCTATGCCGGTCTAGAAAATGTTTTATATTGGCAGGATGGTAATGGCGTATTAGCAAATCATCCAGGATTTCGTGACAATGGGGTTCTATCGATAATTAGTAAGCTGTCTAAAACAAGGGGCACCGTAGTTCATCGCATGGGTCAATTACCTGTAACACTTACTTGTTCGGAGTACTTTGATCAAAATGGTGCCGTTATCACACCCAAGAAAGATGTTCCGATTGCTACAATTTGGTCATACTTATCCTCTTCTTCATACCAGAATGATGTTAGAAAGTATGATAACAAGGTAGGAGTAACACCCGCTACGCTAGTGAAACCGACGTTAGAAATCGAACACTGGCAGAAAGTAGCGGAGGATAAGTATCCCTACGGCTTACCCGAACCATACTCAGACGATCCCACCCAGTGGATATTTCATGGGCATCCCTGTGGTAGCGTGGTCTGGAGTGAAGCGAGCAAGAAACTGGAACTTGGCAAGCTGAGAATCGATAATACCGTGCTGCAGGTTGCCATAGCCCGTCTCTTGGGCTATCAGTGGCCAGCGGAAACTGATACGAATATTGAGCTTTCAGTGGAATCCCGCTACTGGGTGGAGCAAAGCCAGAAATTGCTTTCCTTTGCCGATGAAGATGGCATTGTCTGCATCAGTCCGGTACGGGGAGAGGAGTCTGCCTCCGATAGGATCATCAAACTCCTGGCAACAGCCTATGGGGACTTGTGGTCTCCCGCGATCCTGGCAGAACTGCTGGCTGCTTGCGATCACGCGGGTAAAAGCCTGGAAAGCTGGCTGCGGGACAAGTTCTTTGCCCAGCACTGCAAGCTCTTTATGCACCGTCCCTTCATCTGGCAGATCTGGGATGGTTTAAGAGATGGCTTCTCCGCTTTGGTGAACTACCACAAGTTTGACAACCGTAAGCTGCAAAGCCTGATCTACAGCTATCTGGGAGATTGGATCTCCCGGCAGAAGCATGATCTGGAAAGTGGCATCGATGGAGCCTCCGAAAAGCTTGCCGCTGCCGAAACACTACAAAAGAAGCTGATCCTGATCCTGGAAGGCGATGCGCCCTACGACATCTTTGTGCGCTGGAAACCCATTGAAAACCAAGCCATCGGCTGGAATCCTGACCTCAACGACGGTGTACGCATGAATATTCGTCCCTTTGTGAAAGCCGAAGTGCTGAGACACAATAAAAAGCCCACTCTTAACCTCAACTGGGATAAAGACCGGGGCAAGGATGTCCCGTCAGCCCCTTGGTATCATTTGGACAAGGGTGATAGGATAAACGACAGGCATCTTAGTTTGAAAGAGAAGAGGGAGGCCCAAAATGCTAAAACATGAGCTAATTGAAATAATCGCTAATGGCGAGAATTCGGAAATAGAATTCAAACGGGATGACATCAGACCAGAACAGCTTGCCAAAGAGATAGTAGCCTTTGCCAATACTTATGGTGGAAAGCTCTTTGTAGGAATTGAAGATGACGGCTCGCTCTCAGGTATTCAAAGAGCAGATTTGGAACCATGGGTGATGGATACAGTTTGTGGACGCTACATACACCCAGCATTAGTTCCCAAGTATGAAGAGATTCAAGTTGATGTAAAACAACGCGTTGCTGTAATCACGGTTCCGATGGGAAGCTCCAAGCCTTATGTGGTGAGGAATAAAGACAGGGAAGATTTCTATATCAGGGTAGGCTCGATCAGCAGGCTTGCCAGCAGGGAACAAATTGTCCGCATGTCTGCCTCAGGCGGAATGTTGCATGTGGAAACTATGCCAGTTCCCCGTACATCTATGAAAAGCCTGGATAAAGCAAGATTGGAGAATTACTTCAGGGATATTCTGGCAGAACCATCTCTTCCCAGTAATGAAGAAGAATGGACGGAACGCCTGGAAGATATGGGATTTTTAACAAACAGCTCAGATCAAGGCAAGGTGTGTACGATTGCGGGACTGGTGCTGTTTGGGATCAATCCCCGCAGATATTTGAAGCAATCCGGGCTAAGGCTGATGGTCTTCGATTCTTTAGATAAGGAATATAAAGCACTTTTAGATACAGTCTTGGATGGCCCCATGGTAGCCAGAGTAGAGGTTTCGGAGCAAAGGGTATCAGGCATCGTCGATGATGGCCTGGTGGAAAAAGCGGCATCAGCGCTGCAACCTTTCATTACCGAGGAATCGGATGTCATCGACAAGGGATTCCGCCGTCCCCTGAACAGATTATATCCTTGGAATGCCATCCGTGAGCTAATCTTGAACGCTTTGGCGCATAGAGACTGGACCCGCAGCACAGATATCGAGATCTGCCGATATAAAGACAGACTGGAAGTGATCAGCCCCGGGGCATTGCCCAATTCGATGACCGTAGAAAAGATGGTTGGTGGTAGGCGTACACCTCGTAATACCATCATCATGGAAGTGCTGAGAGATTATCAGTATGTGGATGCCAGAGGCATGGGTATTCGCACAAAGGTCATACCCATCATGCGGGATTTCAACGGCACAGAGCCGACATTTGAGGCCACTGAGGATTACTTGAAGACAAGCTTATTCAGCAATGGCCCCCAAAATGAGCCTGATGAACCTAAATATGACCCTAAAACTCATGCCAATGACCCTAATGAAGACCATATTGACCTTAATGGTGACCCTAAAACCAGTATTTTGGCCCTAATAACTGAAAATCCATCCATTACCTATGCAGAACTGGCAAACTCCATAAATAAAAGCCCAGCGACTGTGAAGCGATATCTTCAGGAGCTAAAAGCAAGTGGCAGGGTTACCAGAAGCGGAGGCAGAAAGGGTGGCAGGTGGTTAGTTAAATGAGGAGATCAGGTTGAGCATGATATTGCGCTGCATAATAGACTCAATCATGGGTCAAAACTCCAGCATAGTTCTCTGGCCGGATAAAGACCGTCAATGGGAAAAAGCCATCCCATTGCTGAAACAGGAAATGCCTGGGTTGCTGAGCTTGGGTAAGTACAATCCTGAAACAAGAACTGGTCCCGCTATCTGGCTGCGTTGTGCTATTGCCGGAAAGATTCCTAACATCCCGATACCAGATGGAAAGGCAGCCATAATCTATCTGCCAGGAGTTAGTAGACAGGATTTACGAGCAGTGGAAAGCTGTCCGGAAGAGCTAAAGCCACTGGTTGAGCTTCAATTCAGAGGAACGATCTGGTCTCAATACAATGGCAAGGATTGGACGCTGTTGTCATATCTGGTTTCCGATAAAGGTGGCTTAAACCTTGATGTAGCCCAGGACAACGAAACAAAGCAGGCACTGCAAAATGCACTTATTCCGCTGCTGAATGAGAGTATTGATGATCTGCGAGGCAGAAGGCTGGATAAGGACTATTTCAATTCACTGCTCACTGGTGGTGATCCGATCCGGGATATGCTCAACTGGCTAAACCTGGGAGAAGAATTTAAGCAAGGCCTCAGCCCGGAGCAATGGCAGGCTTTCATCAGTACATCAAAATCCAAATTCGGCATCAATCCGGATAAAGACGGGCCGTTGAGTGCCATCAAAGCTCTTGTGGATGGCAACAGCTCCGCGGGCAAAACGACTGCCTGGCAACAAAGCTGGGATAGATTCTGCGATACCCCGCCTAAGTTCCCCAATATACCGGAGATGATTCGTAAGCTTCCGGTGCCCGATGACTGGATGTATCAGCAAAACACTGACGGCTCTTTTGACCGATATCCACAATGGAACGCTGACCGTGAAGAATCTCTCCAAAAGGCTCTGCTACTGATCGGCACAATGAAGGAGCAGGATGCCCGGGAAAAAATCAAGGATTTGGAGAGTGAACATGGCAAACGCAGGAATTTAATCTGGGCGGAACTGGGTGAGGCCAGGTATGCCATGATGCTCAAAGATCTGGATCAATTATCCCTGCTAACGAGAAACTCTCTCGGCAACGGAAGCCTGGGTGAGATTGAAAGGCGCTATTCTGAACAGCTATGGCTTATAGACGGCTTGGTGCTGGATCTTCTGGCAATGATCGATTCCGGTGAAGATCTGAGGCTTTTAAACGGCATCCTGGACACACTGTACATTCCCTGGATAGATGGCTCTGCCCGTTATCTGCAGAAAGCAGGGCTGCCACGGACAGACTCCGTTCAAGCTCCCGATCTTGATGTGGAGGCTGTGCTCTTTGTAGATGGCTTGCGCTTTGACTGTGCCAAGAAACTTTCCGAGCTGCTTGTCACCTCAGGCTTTCACGCAGAAGAATGCTCCAGATGGACAGGATTGCCTTCCATCACCGCTAGCTGTAAGCCGATTCTGGTGGAAGCAATGGTCGGGGAGGCAAGTTATACAGGTGATGTCACAAATTTTGATGCTCTTAGTTCCTATGAGTTCAAAAAACTGCTCGAGCAGAACCACTGGCAGATAGTAAACCATAAGGGCACAATTCCGGCTCCATCAAGGAATGCAGGTATTCTTGTCAGAAAGCTCTGGAAAGAATATGGTAATCTGGATGAACTGGGGCATTCCCAGGGTTGGAGGATGGCCAAGCACATTGATAGCACTTTACTTGAGATTCTCAACACGGTGAAGGACATTTTTAACGCCGGCTGGGAAAGCTTGCAAATCGTTACCGATCATGGCTGGTTGCTCAGTCCTTTGGGCTTACCCAAGACAGAGCTCTCCCCATTATTGTCAGAAAGCAAGTGGCACCGCTTCGCCATTCTCAAAGAGGGAGCAAGCACAAAAGAGCATATCTATCCCTGGTACTGGGACGATCATCAACAAATTGCCGTTGCGGATGGGATCTCCTGCTATCGCACTGGGGTGGAATATACTCACGGTGGGCTGAGCATTCAGGAATGTCTTTTGATGGATATCAAGGTCAGCAAGCGTGAGAGAGCGAGGATGGCCGGATCTGTGAGGATTACAGACATTAAATGGGCAGGATTACGGTGCAGTATCGCGATTGAGGGGCAGGGAGATGGACTAAGCTTTGACATCAGAACTTCCCCAGGAGATTTTATGAGCACTGTGGTGTTAAGTACTAAGCCAATAAAGAGTGATCACACTGCATCAGTTGTGGTGGAGGATGATGAGTTGATTGGCGAAATGGTATACATCGTTGTTTTCGATCAAGATAACAATATTGTAGCGCAAATACAAACTACTATCGGCGGAGGATCAGATGATTCAGCTAGATGATATCGACAAAAAAGCAGCATCCGTTTTGGAAGGATATTTGGTGCGCAAGGATTTGGTGCGCACCTTCAGTCGCCAGTTTCCGGTGCCTACCTATGTGGTGGAATTTCTTTTGGGAAGGTATTGTGCCAGCATTGACCCTGATGAAATTAATGAAGGGCTGGAGATCGTACAAAGACAGCTCCAGGATCGTACGGTAAAGGCGGGGGATGAGGAACTGTTCAAATCCCGGGCCAAGGAAAAGGGTTCGGTCAAGATAATAGATATGATTACCGTACGTCTGGATGCTAAAACAGACATGTATCTCGCCTCTCTTCCCAGCCTGAGATTAAAAGATGCCAGAATTGATTCTGAGCTAGTGAGTAAACATGAGAGAATGCTCACTGGGGGCTTCTTTGCCGAGATTACTCTTGATTATGATCCTGTAATTGCCAAGGAGAAAAACGGGCGCCCCTTCGGGATAGAGGCGATACGGGAAATCCAGCTGTCCAGCCGGGATGTTCTATCAAAACTTGCAGAAGCTCGCAAAGTGATGACAACAGATGAGTGGAAAGCTCTGCTATTTCGTTCTATCGGGCTTGAACCGGAGAAACTGAATGAGCGACAGAAAAACGCTTACCTGCTTCGTATGGCACCCTTTGTGGAGAGAAACTATAACATTGTGGAACTGGGTCCCAGGGGAACTGGTAAAAGCCATCTCTTCCAGCAGATTTCACCATATTCGCATTTGATCTCTGGTGGTAAAGCCACTGTAGCGCAAATGTTTGTAAACAACTCTAATGGACAGCGAGGTTTGGTCTGCCAGTATGATGTGGTCTGCTTTGACGAGATATCTGGCATCACTTTTGATCAGAAAGATGGTGTGAATATAATGAAGGGCTATATGGAGTCCGGTGAGTTCAGTCGTGGCAAGGAAAGCATCAGGGCTGATGGTAGTCTGGTGATGGTGGGTAATTTTGATGTGGACGTGGAGCATCAACAACGGATCGGGCATTTGTTCGGCCCCCTGCCTCCGGAAATGAGAGACGACACAGCCTTTATGGATCGGATTCATGCTTATCTTCCGGGCTGGGACATTCCCAAAATCAGCAAAGAACTACTTACCGATCACTTTGGTTTAGTGAGTGACTTCCTTTCCGAGTGCTGGTCTCAGCTTCGGGTGCAGAGCCGGGTGAATTATCTGCAAAACAGAGTGTTTTATGGTGGAGCCCTATCCGGAAGAGATAGCAATGCCGTAAATAAAACCGTAAGCGCGTTACTCAAATTGCTTTATCCGGATCCCCTGATGGAGATTGATGATAAAGACCTCGAATGGGCGATCAGATTGGCTCTGGAAACCCGCAGGAGAGTCAAGGAACAGCAAAAACGTATTGGTTCTGCAGAGTTTCGCAATACACATTTCAGCTATGTGATGGGTACCGATGGAGTAGAGCAATTTGTCTCCACCCCGGAGTTGCATAGCGAAAACAGCATTGGTGGAGATCCGCTAGAACCTGGTCAAGTGTGGACGATCAGCCCTGGAGGCATGGATGAGCACATTGGGCTTTATCGCATCGAAATTAACGAAGGACCTGGCTCTGGAGTAAAGATACTGAACAAGCCAGTTCCACCTGCATTCAAGGAGAGTATGAGCTTTGCCGAACAGAATCTGTATGCCAGGGCTCAACAGCTTGTCGGAGACAAAGACCCCAGACAGCATGAGTTTTCTGTGCAAGTAAGGGCATTTGATGCTGCAAAATCAGGTGCAAAGCTTGGCGTTGCAGCCGTGATTGCTCTCTGTTCCGCGTTACTCAAGAAAAGCGTGAAAGGTGGCATAATCATAGTAGGTGAACTCAATCTGGGTGGCTCCATTGAAATGGTTCATAATCCGGTTAGCATCGTGGAAATCGCTGTCGAGAAAGGAGCATCCAAGCTACTGCTCCCGGTCTCAACCCGCAAGCAACTCATCGATCTCTCCGATGAGATGGCTACGAAGATAGATATCCAGTTCTATAGCGATGCCAGGGATGCGCTATTGAAAGCGCTGGTGGAGTGACCCTAAATGCTATTGAACAGAAAGAAATGAACGTCACGGGTAAGATTGTGCTATACAGCATTGATAACTGGCAAACGAGTAACAAGACTAGGTCCGTAGGAGTTACAGGTTTTGTGCAGGATAATGCAGGGCCAGCATGGATTCTGCCTGCACTCCCCAATTCCCGATTTATAATAATATATCAGGAATACACTCCTGATTTGTTATGATTTGTGCTTGACATCATCCGCTTGTTGATTACTATGTCGGCAGAGGTAGAGAGTTATGATTAGCAGACAGATCGAGCAATTGATTCCGAAGTTCATGCACAAGAAACGAGCGATTATTATCTATGGTGCCCGAAGAACAGGCAAGACAACCTTGGTGCAGGCTTTATCTAAGGACCTGAACAAGCTGCTTACCGTCAATGGAGATTTTTCCATGAGCCACGATCTGCTCAATGTTCATAGCGAAGATGATGTTCGCATACGCTTTGGAAAATATGATTATCTCCTGGTGGATGAAGCCCAACGCATAGCAGATATCGGGCTTAAGCTCAAGTCCATTATCGATACTCTGCCGAATCTACAGGTGATTGCCACCGGTTCATCCTCCTTGGATTTATCAAACTCTACGGTGGAACCTTTGACCGGGCGCAAGTTTGAGTTTATCCTCAGTCCCTTATCCACTGCCGAGTTGTATGATCATGCCGGTATCAGCGCGGTAATGAGTGGATTACCCAACCGCTTGATCTATGGTAACTACCCTGAAGTATATCTTGCCCAACAAGATGCCGAAGGCATCCTGATGGAAACAGCGGGATCATATCTCTTTCGGGATGTGCTGAATTATCAGGAAGTGAAAAGGCCGGACCTGATGAAAAAGCTCTTGAAGGCAATCGCACTGCAGGTGAGCAAACAAGTTTCATACGCTGAATTGGCCAGCATTGTAGGGCTGGATGCTAAGACGATAGAGCGATACATCTATCTGATGGAGCAGAGTTTTATTCTGTTCCGGGCCGGATCTTATAGCCGCAATGTTCGTAATGAGCTAAAGCGCTCCAATAAGATATATTTCTGGGATAATGGCATCCGCAACGCCGTGATCAATGATTTCAAACCCCTGGAAGACCGGCTGGACACAGGCTCACTCTGGGAGAATTATTTCATCTCAGAACGGCGCAAATATATGCTGAGTAGGCGCCATGGCTTTGAGCATTATTTTTGGCGCACAACCCAAAAGCAGGAGATAGACCTGATCGAAGTAACCGGACAAAAGCTGCATGCCTTTGAGCTAAAGTGGAGCCCCAAAAAAACTCCCCCGATACCCCTCACTTTCACAAGGAATTATCCCGAAGCCAAGACAGATGTAGTCAATCGAGAAAACTATCTGAGTTTCCTCATTGATTTGGATCAGGCAGAGCATTAGGCTAAAGCCCCAAGGTAGTTCATCTCTTTTTAAATGAGGCACGCCTCATGTTAATGGCATTGAGCCCCCCCCC
>Ga0265294_10001235_pt1 | contig 34701 bp, 38 predicted proteins | sample MunlanPumphouse3_FD_192504 | JGI IMG/M metagenome (GOLD analysis project Ga0265294, IMG submission 192504) | Groundwater microbial communities from a municipal landfill in Southern Ontario, Canada - Pumphouse #3 | ecosystem: Environmental > Aquatic > Deep subsurface > Groundwater | place...
GAACTAGTCTTAGAAATTGGAGTGAGATTTACCCACAACTTTGCATATTTTTCAGCGAAATTATGGAAAAATACACAAAGTGATTATAGGGTAACTGGTGGGTTTACACAGTTTATTTTACAGGCTCTATTATTCTGTAGAACAATAAAATTCCATATACCTAAATCTCTACCATCAGTATATCTAAAGTCATATACTGATATGTTATTTGGTGGTATAGTTATCTCTCTTTCTCTATCTATTTCACCATTTGGATTAATCCATTTTACTGTGATTTGTTGCTCTATATTCAATTTCTTAGTGGAGTATTTACATACAATAGAACCCTCATCTTCTAGTATTATACAGTCTGCAACATTATCTTGTGATGCTAAAATATGAGCTGATATAAGCAATAAAAATAAAACTATTTTAGCTATCATTTTCGTCCTCTAGTTTTAATATTTTAAATAATTTTGTTTTTAATGGTGAATAAAAAGTGGTCACTACTATAAGTGCACCCAAAAGATGAATCACTTCTTTTAATGTTTCATTTTTATCAAAAAATGATGATAAAATATACCCAAAAATATATCCAACTGTACCTAAAAATACAAATAACACTATTACATAAAAGTTTTCTTTATTCATTGATCTCCATCAAAAATCCATCAATTTCCACTATAATATTGATATCTAAAATATTTTCTTCATTTTGAATACTTATTTGAAAAGAGTGTTTTCCAAAATTAATTTCGTATTTTAAGATATTTATATTTAATTCATTGTTTAAGTTACTAACTAATTTTTCTATTAAAAGGTTTATTTTCCTTCGTATATCTTCAAGATCTGTAATATTGATACCAGTAGAATCAAGTAAGAAATCTTGCTCTTCCATCATAAGTTTGATAATTCTATCACAAATTTTTTCTTGACTCAACAACCCTTGCTCTAGCTGAGCTAAAATTTCATTTTTCATATATCTCCCATATCGCTTCTTCTGTGTCATTTGGTCTGTTCTTAAGTATTTCAAAAGGGCGGTATTTTTCTTTATAGCCCATGCTATAATGATTTTCTATCCAATATCCTAGATAAACATATGGTATGTTCATCTCTTTTGCTATTTTGATTTGGAATAAAATAGAAAATTGTCCTATTGAATACTCTTCATAATCATGGTCATAATAGCAATAAATAGATGAAATTCCTTCATCCAAAACATCAACCAAGGCAACGCCAACTAGTTTTTCATCTATAAAATACAATAATTCTTTAGCAAAACCACTATTTTTGCCATCAACATAAGATCTAATATACTCACTCACATCAATTTCATTGTATGGCCAATCTTTTTTATCGCTCATATAGGCATGATATTTGTTGTATAGTTCTATATGCTCATAAGAAACACTCGGTGGTTGGATAAAAATCTTTGTATTTTTATGTTTATTTAAGACTCTTTTTTGAGATTTTGAGAACTGAAATTTGTCCACAACTATTCTCATGCTCGTGCATTTATTGCAAGTTTCACAAATTGGGACAAAATGCATTCTTCCAAATCTACGCCAACCCTTTTGGAGCATATCCAAATACTGCATTTTTGTACAATTATGGAGTAGCCGATATTTCATATCTGATATTTCGCTACCAATAAAGTAAGAACATTCTCGATTTTGTTCTATAAATTCTATATCTTGACTAAAAGTTATCATTCGATATAATAACACAAATTAACTAATAATTAATAATGAATAACTAACAATTAAGGACTAATATGGGTTATTTACAAAGTGTGAAAGAAAGTTTATTGAAAAATAGTTCTTTGGCTGATGAGATTTTTTTTCAAGCTGTTTTTGAAGTTTTAGATTCTCTTGAACCAATATTGCAAAGTGATAGAATTTATGAAGAACTTGCTATTTTAGAGCGTTTGGTAGTTCCTGATAGGGAGTTCAAATTCAAAATAACTTGGTTTGATGATAATAATAAAGTTAATGTCAATAATGGCTATAGAGTTCAGTTTAATAATGCCCTTGGTCCTTATAAAGGTGGACTTAGATTTCATCCTAGTGTAAATAGTAGTATATTGAAATTTTTGGGTTTTGAACAAATTTTCAAAAACTCTTTGACTGGTCTTATGATGGGTGGAGCAAAGGGTGGAAGTGATTTTAATCCAAAAGGCAAAAGCAACTCTGAGGTGATGAAGTTTTGCAAGGCGTATATGACGGAACTTCACAAACACATAGGTCCAAGAGTTGATATTCCAGCAGGTGATATTGGGGTAGGGGCTAGAGAGATTGGGTTTTTGTTTGGTGAATATAAAAAGATTACTTCAAGATATGAAGGGATAATTACTGGTAAACCATATATGTTTGGTGGCTCACTACTTCGCCCTGAAGCTACTGGATATGGGGTAGTTTATTTTACTGATGAATTACTAAAACTAGAAAATAAAGAGCCTTTGAAAGATAAAATATGTTGTGTAAGTGGTAGTGGAAATGTGGCTATTTATACTATAGAAAAACTCCAAAGTTTTGGAGCGATAGTTGTGAGTTGTAGTGATAGCAGAGGGACTATTTATGATAGTAGAGGGCTTGATGTGGTGTTATTAAAAGAATTGAAGTTCAATAAAAGAGCATCTTTGGAAGAATATATCAATACACATACAAGTGCCATATATACAAAAGTAGAAGATTATCCAAGTGGTGCTCATGAGGTATGGAGTATCCCATGCTATGGGGCATTTCCTTGTGCAACACAAAATGAGCTTAATATAAATGACGCAACAAATCTCATAGATAATGGTTGTCAAATAGTTGTAGAAGGTGCTAATATGCCAAGTTCACCTGAAGCAATTGAATTGTTTTTGAAACAAAAAATCACATTCGCTCCAGCTAAAGCAGCAAATGCAGGAGGGGTAGCTGTGAGTAACTTTGAAATGAGTCAAAATGCGGCACTTCAAAGATGGGATATGGACAAAGTAGATGAAAGCCTAAGAACTACAATGAAGCAAATTTGTAAAAGAGTTTATTTGACATCCAAAGACTATGGAGTAGATGGGAATTATGTAGATGGTGCAAATATAGCTGCGTTTAAAAGGGTTGCTGAGGCTATGATAGCTGAGGGAATTTGATGATAGGTAAAAGGTGAAAAATTAACAAATGACAAAACAAGAAATTGATAACCTAATACAAAACAAACTTGGAGTAATGCTATATTTTAGTGGTGAGAATTGCTCTGTTTGTAGTGTTTTAAAGCCAAAAATAGATACAATGTTTGTAGAGAATTTTCCTAAAATTGAAAGAGTTTATATCAAAGCTGATGATAACCCACAACTCAGTGCTGAGTTTGGTGTGTTTAGTGTGCCTACAGTTTTGGTGTATTTGGATACAAAAGAGTTTATGCGATATTCAAGACATATATCACTAGCTCAGGTGGAAAATGATTTAAAAAGACTATATGAAATGTTGGAGAATTGATGAAGATAACTTTAATTATACTAGTTGCTATACTAATAGGAATGCAGTTTATTCCGGCTGAACGAGTAAATCCAGAATTTGATAAATCAAAAGAGATAGTTTTACCAGAGCATATCAAGCCACTTATTCAAAATGCTTGTTATGATTGTCACTCTTATGAGACAAAATGGCCTTGGTATAGTGCAATTGCACCTATGTCATATAGTGTAAGCTATAATGTTACAAATGCTAGAAAAGGGCTTAATTTTTCTATTTGGGAAGATTATGATGATGAGACAAAACACAACAAAATGAAAGAAATTTTTAGAGCTGCTTATGCTGCTATGCCTTTAGGGGATTATATACGATTTCATTCTGAAGCTGATTTATCAACAGAACAAAGAACAACCATAAGAACATGGGCAAAGGAAATAATTGATAGCAAATGAGTCAAGTGAGATACTGCAAAAGAAGCAGTTATTAACTATTACTTATTTTGAATTACAAAAACTTTTTGAGCAAAAATATGGCTCAAATGCTCTTGTAATGATGGAAGTAGGAACTTTTTTTGAAGTCTATGAAGTAAACAACGATGAGCAACAGATTGGAAAAGCAAAAGAGATTTCAGAAGTTTTAAATATCCAACTTACTAGAAAAAACAAAAATATCCTTGAAAATTCTACGGAAAATCCACTTATGGCTGGAGTTCCAGCTATTAGCTTTGATAAGCATTTGGCAAGAATTGTAAGTGAACAAAAATACACAATAGCTATTATCAAACAAAGGGGAGTTCCTCCTAGCGTATCAAGATACCTTGATGTGGTAATATCTCCAGGGACAAACTTTGATTTTGTTCAATCAAGTGATGAAAATTTCCTAACTTCTTTGGTAATAGATAAAAACAAAGATATCTACTCTATAGGATACAGTTCAATAGATGTAACTACTGGAAAATGCTACTATGCAGAAATTCATAGTACTAGTGAAGATAAAAGCTTTGGTCTTGATGAAGCATTTAATTATATGAATATGTACAAAACAAGTGAAGTGGTGATATCGTTTTTGGATAAAAATATCAATCAAATAGAAGTTGTAAGATATCTTGAACTCACCAATAAAACATATCATATTAGAGACTTTAGAGCAAAAATTGCCTATCAAAATGAGCTTTTTAAGAATATTTTTGGTATAGAATCCCTTCTTACTCCCATAGAGCATCTAGATCTTGAAACTTCTCAAATGGCGAGTGAGTCATTGGCTCTTTTGATAGATTTTGTGATAGAACACGACTCCAAAATAATACAAAAGCTTCTTCCTCCAACCAAGCTAGATGTTGGCAAATATGTATATCTTGGAAATAATGCACTAGAACAGCTAAATATTATAGAAACACCACATAATATTTCACTACAAAAAATAATCACTCAAACTTCCACAGCAATGGGGAAAAGACTACTAAAAGAGAGGCTTACAAACCCTATCAAAGAGTATAAAGAGATACTCAGACGACAATCTCTTTCAAAGGAACTTTTTGACTATTATAACCCGATAGATAAAGAACTTGCAAAAATTTATGATATAGCAAGGCTGAGTAGAAGAATCAAACTCAATAGACTTCATCCTTTTGAGCTAAACTATCTTTATGACTCACTTTTTAGTATCAAAGAAATAGTAAGATTTATGGAAAATTATAAGTTTTATCAAGCACCTTGTAGTGAAGCTGAATTAAACTCATTTTTGAGTGATATTGATACTACTTTTGATTTGTCATCTACTGGTAAATTTATGCTCAAAGATGTCAATGAAAATATGATAAAAACTGGTATAAATCCAAAAATAGATTATCTTGTAGGCTGTAATGATGAGCTTTTTTGTAAGTTGGATATTATAAGACACACTATTGTTAAGCTTTTAGGTAGTGATGATATGAATCTTGTGCAGATAAATAGGCTTGATAAAGAAGGATTTTTTATCTCTCTTACAAAAAATAGATATCATTCAATCAAAGAAGAATTTGATAATACTCATATCATAATAGATGATAAGCTTTATTTGTTTAAAAATTTCAGTACCAAAATACAAACAAATAATGTAAAAATCACAAATGAACTTACATCTTCAATAACAGATCAATACGCTGGAAATATATCTAAAATAATTGAACTAAATAAGCTTGTATTCAAAGAAAAAATAGTTGATTTTGAGAAAAAATACTCTAAGATATTAGAAGATTTGGTAGAGTTTATAGCTGAAATTGATGTAACAATCTCTAACATAAAAGTATCCAAAAAATATAACTTTGTATGCCCAAAAATAGTAAAAACAAAAAACAATGACAACTTTTTGGAAATAGTTGGGCTACGACACCCAATAATAGAACAAACAGTAGATGTGGTAGAATATGTACCAAATGATATAGTTATGGGTGATTTGACACTTATAAGTGATGAATTAAAAGAAAATGTAATAGTCCAAAATTCTCGCCCACTGAATCTTTTGGACAACCACATAAACGGAATATTGCTTTATGGGATAAACAGTGCAGGAAAATCTTCTTTGATGAAGGCAGTAGGGATTAGTGTAATATTAGCTCAAGCTGGATTTTTTGTACCAGCAAAGTCTATGAGGTTTTCTATTTATGAGTCACTTTTTACAAGGATTAGTGGAGCTGATAATATCTCAAAAGGGCTTTCTTCTTTTGCTGTTGAAATGATGGAACTTAAAAATATATTTAATCGGGCTGGTAAAAAATCACTTATTTTAGGTGATGAGATAAGTCACTCTACAGAGACTATGAGTGGGGTTAGTATAGTTGCAAGTGCTATACTCAAACTATCTAAGTTTGAATCTCTTTTTATATTTGCCACACATCTACATCAACTAGCTCAAATAGATGAAATAGCCGTTTTGCGAAATGTAATGCCACTTCATTTGAGTGTATTTTATCAAGAAAGTGATGATAAATTGATATTTGATAGAAAGTTAAGACATGGACAAGGAAGCAGTATATATGGTTTAGAATTTGCCAAATCATTACATATTGATGAAGAATTTTTAAAAGTTGCCAATGAAATAAGAAAAAAAATCTCCGATGAAAATAGTGCCTTAGATAGATTAAAAGATAAAAAAACAAGCAAATACAACAAAAACTTGTATCTAGTCTCTTGTGCAATATGTGGAGAAGCAGTTGAAGATGTTCATCACCGCTTAGAACAAGCAAGTGCAGATGAATGGGGTTTTATAGGGCATATTCATAAAAACCAAAGATCAAATCTTATTCCACTATGTAAACTCCATCACAAAATGGTACATGATGGAACTTTGATAATAGAAGGGTTTATAAGTACTAGTAAGGGTGTTGAGCTTAAGTGGCATGATACCCAAACCAAAAAGAGATAAAATATGAAAAATAGTGCTTTATTTGAATGTGATACCAATAAAGGCACTATTTTAGAAGTTAGATGTAGTGGAGATTGGACAAAGAGTAGTGTTGATATTGTTTTGCAAAACTTAGATATATTTATCGTACCTCATAAAAATATTGTTTTTGAAATATCAAATATTAAATCTTTGGATAGTGCTGGAGCTATGGTTTTTCTTGAAATCAAAAAAAGAGTAGAAAAAAATGGTTTTCAAGTAACTTTTGATGGTATCAATGACAAAGCACACGCCTTAATAAATCTTTGCCAAAAATATGTTTTAAAATCATTAGATGAAGAATATCAAAAACCATTTATATTGAGTAGTATGTTTTTTAAATTTGGTCAATATAGCTTTAAAAATTGGCTTGTATTAATCTCTTTTTTATCCTTTGTTGGAGGATTGTTTGCCGTTTTATTTCAAAGTATTTTAAATCCTAAAAAGGTACGATTTAAAGCAATCTTATATCATTTAGAACAAAATGGACTAAATGCAGTTCCTATAATTGTAATTACATCTTTACTAATAGGTGTAGTTATAGCCTATCAAGGTGCAGTTCAACTAGAACAGTTTGGTGCAAATATATTTATTGTAGAAATGGTTGCTATTTCAACTACTAGAGAGTTAGCTCCAATGATAGCGGCCATTGTAATAGCTGGAAGAAGTGCATCAGCATTTACTGCTCAAATTGGTGTAATGAAGATAACGGACGAAGTAGATGCTATGAAAACTATGGGATTTAATCCTTGGGAATTTCTAGTTTTACCTAGAATTATTGCACTTATTATTGCTTTACCACTTTTGGTGATAGTTGCTGATATAGTGTCAGTATATGGGGGAATGATTGTTGCTAGTAGTGAACTAGGAATTAGTTATAAAGAATTTATTGATAGGTTTAAAGAAACTGTAGAATTAAGACATATTATGATTGGTATTATAAAAGCACCTATATTTGGATTAATTATTGCACTAATTGGGTGCTTTAGAGGGTTTGCAATAACTTCTAGTACAGAAAGTGTAGGAAAATATACAACAATTAGCGTAGTAAATGCAATTTTTTGGGTGATAGCTTTTAATGCTCTTTTTTCAATAATCCTTACGGAGCTTGGTATATGATAATTGAAGCTAAAAATATTGTAACAAAATTTGGTAATAAAATTATACATAATGGAGTAAGTTTTCATATTAAAAAAGGTGAAATTTACGGTCTTTTGGGAGGAAGTGGAAGTGGAAAAACTACACTTTTGAGAGAAATGATACTCTTACAAAAACCAACACAAGGTGAGATGATAGTTCTTGGCAAGAATATAAGTAAATTAACTACACAAGAAGAAAACGAACTTAGATTGAGATGGGGAGTGCTATTCCAATTTGGTGCATTGTTTACTTCTATTACAGTATTGGAAAATGTTATGTTGCCACTTAAAGAATATACTAAATTACCAGATTTTTTTATAGAAGAATTGGCTTTTTTGAAGCTTCAAATGGTTGGATTATCAAAAGAATCAGCATATCTTTATCCATCACAATTAAGTGGTGGTATGAAAAAAAGAGCAGCACTTGCAAGAGCTTTAGTCCTTGATCCTGAAGTGCTATTTTTGGATGAGCCAACTTCTGGACTTGACCCATCTAGTGCTAGGGCTTTTGATAAACTTATTTTGCAATTGAGAGAATTCTTAGATATAACTATAGTTATAGTTACACATGATAAAGATACAATAGCAAATGTACTTGATAGATTTATTATTTTAGGTGATTCCAAAGTTCAAGCTGAGGGTAGTTTGGAAAATTTAAAAAAAACAAATTTAAAATTAATAGAACAATTTTTGGAGTAAATATGGAAAATAAAGCAAATTATATATTATTGGGCATTTTTGTTTTTGTTACATTTCTATCAGGAATAGTTTTTTTGTTGTGGTATTCCAACTATTCTCAAAGTATTCAATACAGCTATTATAAAGTAAATATTAAAGAATCAGTTTCAGGACTCAATCTAAAAGCACCAGTAAAGCTTAGAGGTGTAAATGTGGGGGAAGTTGATAAGCTTTATATCAATCCAGATAATAGTGAAGAGGTGACAATCATAGTAAAAATTGTATCAGATACTCCAATAAAAGTTGATAATTATGCTATCTTAAAACCTCAAGGTATCACAGGGCTTAGTTATCTTGAAATTGAAGGTGGTACAAACCAATCAGAAAAACTCAAAACTAGTGATAAAGAATCTTTAATGGGAGTTATTCCAGCTAAAGCTTCTTTCCTATCAATGATAGATAAATCTTTTGAAACAATAGCACAAAGAATAGATATTTTTTTCAAGGGTCAGGGGATGGAAAATCTTCAAATATTATTGGAAAATAGTGCTAAAACTTCACAGCATCTTGCCAAACTTTCTCAAGTATTAGAAGAAGAGAGTGAAAATATTTCATTACTTATCAAACAATCTCATAACACTGCAAAAGAGCTTGAAATAATGTCTCAATCAATATCACAAGTAGTTTATGAAGATACAACTGTTATGATGGATAATGTAACAAAAGCAGCACAATCTGTAGATAATTTGATGCTAAAGTTAGAGCAAAAAGTGGATAGTGGCTCATTTGATATAGATGAAGTAATCGAATATAATTTAAAACCACTTGCCAATTCAATATCACAGTTGGATGAATTATTGATAGAAACTAAATCTTTAATAATCAATTTAGAAGAAAGTCCATCTGATATTTTGTTTAAATCAACACCAAAAAAACTTGGACCAGGAGAGTAAATGAAAACAATATTAATTTTAGTAGCTTTGATTCTTTTTGGTGGATGTTATTCCAAAAATTCATCTTTAATGGAGTATTCAAATCTAAGATTGGAAATAAAACCACAAAAATCAGCAAATACCAAATCACAAAAGGTATTGTTGGTCAAAAAGCCAAAAGGTGTTAGTTATATTGATACTAGAGATTTTATTTATACGGATAAAGAGGGTTTTTATAGTAGCTATGCTTATCATAAGTGGGATGAACCAGTTTCTAAACAATTGGAAAATATATTTGCACTTACACTTTCTCAAAGTGAGAAGTTTGAAAGTGCTATTACAACTTCAAGTATATTGAATTATGATTTAGTTTTGGAATCAAACATATATGAATTTACTCATAATATACAAGATAATCAATCAAAAGTAGTCATAAATATAGAAATCAAAGTAATAAATGCAAAAACAAAAACTATTGTGGTAAATCAAAGATTTAAAATAGAAGAAAATACAAAATCAATAAATGCACAAGGTGCTTTAGAAGCTTATAATATAGCATTAGATAAGTTGTTGGATAAGATTGTAAATTTAGATTATGATTTATAAGTGGTGGGTCCAGAAGGACTCGAACCTTCGACCACTCGGTTATGAGCCGAGTGCTCTAACCAACTGAGCTATAGACCCTTTTCAAAAAGCTATTGGTTAAATAGGTTGGAATTATAATCAAGATTTCATAAAAGTTTGCTTAAATATTGCCTATTTTAAGAACTTTGTAAAATAAAATATTTTGCAGCAACTTCTTTTGTCTGAAATTTGACCCCTTGCATTTCAAATTCACCAAAATCTACTGTATAAATTTTCTCATCTTCAGTTTTTCCATAAGTTATGATAAGCTTTGTAGCAAGGGCTTTGTCGGCTTCACTCGCATTTTGACTTAGCATATTAAAAGGACCAATGGCATCTTTAATTTTTGCACGATAAAACTTTTGACTTTTTACTGTTTCTAGAGATAAATTATCCGCTTCATTTCTTCCAATCACAAGCTTTGCCCCATCTGGTAGTCTTAAATGTCTTCCAAATTTTACAATATCAATATCATCAACATCCATTTTATCATGCTCTATAAAATCCCTAATTCTAGCACTAGTATCAGGCATAGTAAGCAAACATCCACCAGCTGGCTCATCAAATCCTTTGAGTCCAATTCTTCTTGCCATTCTAAGTTGAGTTTGTCTGTTTCTTCCATTGATATCAAGCAATTTTTCTCTATCTACCCAGCCTTCAAGTTCTGGTTTTGTTGGAGATAGAAGCTTGGCACTAAGAGGGCGGAGTACTAAGTCTTCTTGACCACTTAATTTTTGAACAATATCTAATGATTCTTTCTTTTGACTCATTGGTCTTTGTCCCAAAACCTCACCACTTATCATAAAATTTGCATTATACTTTTCTAGTAGTTTTGAAGTATATCTAAACATAAAACCATGACAGTCAATACATGGGTTGAAGTTTTTCCCATATCCGTGAACTGGAGTAAAAAGCACTTCATCAAGAAATTCTTTTCTTAAATCAAGGATTTCTAATTTTGCACCGATTTGGTCACATAAATTTTGTAAATATTCTTTTTTATCATTTGTTCCACCAAATCCCATATCAATATGAACTGCTATTACTTCTATGTTTTGATCAATTATTAATTTCATAGCAAGTGCAGAATCAAGTCCGCCACTAAATAGTGCCAATGCTCTCATATCTTTTCCTAAATAAATTTTTTGGTATAATATCGTAATTTTGATTAAAAGGCAGTTTTATTTGATTATTTATCAACCTATAAATGGCTATTGTTACAACAGTGATACATACTTTTTATATAACTTTATATTATCCAACCTAGAGAAATTCAAAAACCCAAAAGGGGAGCTTTTGGATGTTGGTAGCGGAAGTGGAATTCTTGGTCTTTTATTGGCAAAAGAGTTTAATGAAGTATCTTTAAATCAAGTGGAAATTCAAAAAGAGTTTTGTTTTTTTTCTAGCAAAAATGCCCAAATAAACAAAATCAAATCATTTTTATATGAGGGGAATTTCTTTGAGTTGGATTTTGACAAAAAGTTTGATTATATAGTCTCAAATCCACCATTTTATCATCATAATTCAATCAAAAGTGAAAATGAGAATTTAAAAATTGCCAGATATAATACAAATTTTAGTTTAGATTCTTTTTTGAAAAAAGCTTCAACTATCCTCAAACCTCAAGGTAGATTGTTTTTTTGTTATGATGTTAAGCAGATAAATGATATTATGGCACTATTGAAAGCAAATAAATTCAATCTCGAAGCATTGCAATTTGTCCATCCTTTCAGTCATAAGTGTGCAAATTTGATTTTGGTTTATGCAAAAAAGTCTTCAAATTCACTCACAAGTATATTGCCTCCTGTTGTGATGTTTGAAAATGGGGATTATACGCAAGCTGTTTTTGATTTGTTTGCCAAAGCTTCAACTCACAGTATAAAGTGTGAAATATGATACAAAAAGATGGTTTTTCATTTTGCTTTGATGAGCATGAGTGTAGTAAATGTAGTGGAAATTGTTGTATAGGTGAGTCTGGATATATTTGGATTTCACCAAAAGAGATGGAAGAGTTTGCAAAGTTTCTTGATATGAGTGTTGAGGAATTTGCACAAAAATATCTTATAAAAGTGGGTTATAAATATTCTATCAAAGAAGTAGAATACCAACCAAATAAGTTTGCATGTGTTTTTTTCAATTTTGAACAAAGAAATTGTGGTGCGTATGAAGTACGACCAACACAGTGTAGAACATTCCCATTTTGGGATTATTTTAAAGATAAAGTACAAGAGGTAGTTAAAGAGTGTCCAGCTATAAAAATATAATTCTTATTTTATTGTTATCATTGCTATTTATTGGGTGTGTCGATAAACAGCATCAAATAATAGATAATACTTCTGCAAGTACTCTTAATAATAAAATATTTGAACAAGAAGATTTATTGATTTTATTCGCACTAGAAGCACTAAACCAAAAAGATTATAAGTCAGCATTTGATCTTTTTGTATCTTTATATAATGCAACAAAAAAATTTGAATACCTACAAAAAGCTTTAGACATAGCACTTTTTAACCAAGAATATATGGAAATTGTAGATTTATTACAAGCAAATATTTCTACTCATCCAGATAAGCAAGATGGTTTGAATTTTATATATGCATTGGCATTGATGAATACAAATCAAGCTGATAAGAGTTTGGAAATAGCACAAAACTTATTAATAAAAAATAAAACTAATCAAAACTACATACTAATTGGTAATATTTATTTAATTAAACAAGATTATCAAAAAGCTTTAGACTCTTTTACAATAGTCTATGAAGAACAACCACAAAATATTGGCTTGTTGATGATTGTAAGTGATATTTTGTATAAAAATTTAAACCAACAAAAAAAAGCTATTGAGCTACTTGATAATTATATTTCAACCAATGGTTGCAATGTAGAGATATGTGAACGAATTTATACATACTATATGGATCAAAATGATATAGATGGTATGATATCCACTTTACAAAAAAACTATAATTTGATGTTATCTTTAGGTAAAAAAGAGGATGCTTTAAAAACATTAAATATCATTATTGAAATGTTTAAATTAAAAGATGTAAATTTGGCATTAAAATTTGTAGAATCTCTACCAGAAGATGGATATAAAAGTTTAAAGCTTATTGAATTATATAAAATGATAAATAATCAAGAACAAGTTTTATATTATTTTGATTTATTATATAAACAAACTAATCAAATAGATGTTTTGGCACAAATGGCTATTTATGAATTCGAATCTAACACAAATAAAAAAGAGATTTTTAAATCTGTAAAAGTAAAACTAGAAAAGGTCTTAGAAACATCTTCAAATCATATGTATCAAAATTATCTAGGGTATTTACTTATAGATTTTGATATTGATTATGTAAGAGGTATAGAGCTTGTAAAATCAGCTATTGCTCAAGATCCTGAAAATATAGCATATTTAGATTCTTTAGCTTGGGGATATTATAAACTACAAGATTGTAAAATGGCATACGAATATATGTTTGATATAGTAAATAAAATAGGACTAGACGAACCAGAAATAAAGCTACATTGGGAAACTATAAAAGATTGTAAGGAGTAATTTAAAGTGATTTTAGATGAGATTATAAAAAAAACAAAAGAAGATTTAGAAAGAAGAAAAGTTGAATATAGTCTAGATTGGTTGGGAAGAAGCTTAGCTTTCAATCCTTATCCACCAAGAGATGTAAGAAAAGTTCTCACTAGCACAAAAGATGACCCTATCAAAATAATAGCAGAAGTAAAAAAAGCAAGTCCGAGTAAGGGTGTAATAAGAGAAGATTTTGATCCATTATTGATAGCTGATATTTATAGTAAAAATGGAGCTGACGCAATTTCAGTTTTGACAGAACCTCACTATTTTCAAGGTAATTTGGATTATCTTACACAAATAAGAAGATATGTTCCTACGCCTTTACTTAGAAAAGATTTTATAGTTGACAAATACCAAATAGTAGAAGCTTTGGTTTATGGAGCTGATTTTATACTTTTAATTGCAAAAGCATTATCTACAAAAGAGCTAAAAGAACTGTATGAATATGCCTTACATGTAGGACTTGATGTATTAGTAGAGATTCATGACCTTGAAGACTTAAAAAAAGCAATGTCAGCAGGAGCTCATATTATAGGGATAAATCATAGAAATTTAGAGACTTTTGAAATGGATATGAAGCTTTGTGAAAAGCTTATACCAATGATTCCAAATGGTAAAATAATAGTAGCAGAAAGTGGTGTAACAGATACCGAAATCATCAAACACCTGAGTGAAATTGGAACTGACGCATTTTTGATTGGTGAGCATTTTATGAGACAAGATGATATAGGTGCAGAAGTATCAAGACTAAAAAATAGTTTAACAAAAAACTAAAATAGTAAATATAAGTTGTTTTACAAGAAAAATTCAATAACATTTTACAAAAGTTTAGAATTGTCTAAATCTTGAAATCGAAGTCATAAATCGTATTTTATTGACGACTTACGACTCACGATTTACGAAACAATAACGAGGAGTTACTATGGAAGTAATGAAAACAACAGCACTTTTAGTATTACTTAGTGTACTTCTTGTGAGTCTTGGTGGCTATTTTGGTGGAGCTAATGGTACACTTATAGCACTTTTACTTGTAGGTGGTATGAATTTTTATGCTTATTTTTATTCTGATAAACATGTTCTTAAACACTATCAAGCAGTGGAGCTTAGTGATAGCAGACATTTTATTTATCAAATAGTTCGAGAATTATCTCAAAAAGCAAATATTCCTATGCCAAAAGTTTATATCATCCCACAAAATATGCCAAATGCTTTTGCAACAGGAAGAAACCCAGAAAATGGTGTGGTTGCAGTTACTCAAGGTTTACTTGATTTACTAAATCAAGATGAAATCAAATCAGTAATTGCCCATGAATTAGCACACATCAAACATTATGATATATTAACTGGAACAATAGCTGCTACAATTGCAGGTGCAATAGCTGCTATTGCAAATATGATGAAATTTGGTGCATTATTTGGCAACAATTCAGGACGAGGAATGCACCCAGCTGTTATGATATTGCTAGCTATTGTTTTACCATTAGCAGCTATGATTATACAAATGACAGTGAGCAGAAGTAGAGAATACGCAGCAGATGCTGCTGCAGCTAGACTTGTAGGTACACCAGTACATCTTCAAAATGCACTACAAAAGCTTGATAGTTATGCAAGAAGAGGGGATTTGAGAAATGCTACTCAAGAAACAGCACATATGTTTATTATAAACCCTTTTGCAGGACACAATATAAACTTCAAACAGCTTTTTAGTACACATCCAACTACAGAAAATAGAATTGAGAGATTGTCACAAGTTAAATTGTAGTACAATTGCATTTATGATCAAAACGAAAAGCATTAAAATATTAAAAACACTTTATTATCTGAAATCTTTTGGCTACAATTATAATGAAAATGTTGTAATCCAACATGAAAAAAAAGTTGTAGCTTTACCAAATTCTATGAGTGATTTAAATCAAGTTGTACAAAATTGCAATTTATGCAACCTTTCAAAAACTCGAACAAATATATTATTTGGAAATGGAGCAAGTTCAAGTGGGATTGTACTACTTACTTTCGCACCAACGGACTTAGAAGATAAAGAGGGAAGATTTTATTCAGGTCGAGCTGGACAAATGATAGAAAATATAGTTACAAATGTTTTAAAAAGAAATTTAGAAGATGTTTTTATAACATCTGTTTTGAAATGTAAGCCAAGTGTAGGTGATAGTAATTTGTCTGATAGTATAGATAAATGTACACAATACCTTAATCATCAATTAAAATTGATAAAACCAAAGATAGTGATTATCTTTGGTGAAAATGTTTATGAAAGTTTTATTGGCAAAAGTGATTTTGAAGAAGTTAAAGGGAATATTTTTGAATTTGGTGGATTAAAGATTTTAGCAACATATGAACATACCCATATTTTAAAAAATCCAACACTAAAAAAAGAAGTATTAGTTAGTATGTTGAAAGTAAATGAATTTATGGAGAATTGTGTATGAAGAAAAATTTAATATTAGTTTTTTTGGTTATGTTTGTATTTTTTGGATGTAGTAAAAAGATAGAAACTAGAATATCAACTCCACCTTCAACTCCTACTATGATAACAGAAGATGATAGAAATATTAGTATTATACAAGAAGGTGATGAAAAAACATTAGAAATAAAAGAACCTTCTATTATGATGCCATTGCCAAAAGAAATAATAATTAAAAAAGAAAAAATAGCAGTAGTTTTTGCATCTAAAGTAGTAGGAAGATATGGTAATGATGCTGTAAATACAATTATTGCATATTCAATGCTTAAAGAGATTGATTTTGAGATTAAAGTATATGATACATTACATGAAACTCAAGACAATATAGAACAAGCTTTTAATGAATTGAAATATCTAGGATTTACAAAAGTAATTGCACTTTTTGCTAATGATAATTCTGTATTGTATATACCAAATAATAGTATAAAAGTATATATTCCTACACTACACAAAAAAAATGCACCATCGTTTGCTGGCTCAAATGTAATATATGGCTCAATTGACTATGAAGAACAATTTAAACAGTTATTGAATTTTTCAAATGGCAATTTGAGTGAAATTTATAATACAGATAAAATTTCTATAATTTTTAATCAATTTCTGAGAAAAAATGGACTAGCAGTATCATCAAAATATGATGTAACAAATCCAACTATAAATTATAAAAATATATTTTCTACAAATACAAAATTAGAAAATAGTACTTTATTTATTAATTCGACTGTTTTACAAACAGCAATAGTATTATCACAATTAAGAGTTTATGAAATAAATCCTCAAGTTATATTGTCAACTCAATTAAACTATAACCCTCTTATCTTGTCACTTAGTCAATTTGAAGATAGAAAATCTTTACTAATAGCAAATTCAATAGGGAAGGTACATTCTAAATTAAAAGCGATATCTACACTATTAGGAAGTGATATAGAATACAATTGGGTAAACTTTTCTACACTTGTAGGAATGAAAGAACTTTTATTTATAAATGATCAAAATATTTCTGGATATACACTACAAAACAATCAAATATTATTTGATATAACTATCTATAAACCTGCTCAGTACTCTTTTGTGGAAGTAAGTTCTCCTCAACAATAAGTATTAATTAAACAAACACTACAACATTTAGCTTAATTTAAGTTAAATTTAGGTAAAATGCCCCACTGTTTTCTAATCATAGAGGAAGTTTTTGTAAAATATTTAACTTATTGCAAGTTTTTTTTATAAAAAGTTGGTGAGAGACCACCTATTAGAGAACAGAGAATTTAACGGCAAAGGAAAGCTATGAAAGTAAGAGCTTCGGTTAAAAAAATGTGTGACAAATGTAAAGTCATCAAAAGAAAAGGTGTGGTAAGAGTTATCTGTGAAACACCAAAACACAAACAAAGACAAGGATAAAGAATGGCTCGTATCGCAGGTGCTGATTTACCAAACAAAAAAAGAATGGAATATGCATTAACGTATATTTACGGCATAGGTTTACATACTTCAAGATTAATTCTTGATGCAACAGGGATTTCTTACGATAAGAGAGTTTTTGAGTTAAGTGAAGATGAAGCAGCAGCTATCAGACAAGAAATTCAAAAAAACTATATGGTAGAGGGTGACCTTAGAAAAAAAGTTGCTATGGATATCAAATCGTTGATGGATTTAGGAAGCTATAGAGGTCTAAGACATAGAAAAGGTTTACCAGTTCGTGGTCAAAGCACAAAAACAAACGCTAGAACTAGAAAAGGTAAAAAGAAAACCGTCGGTTCTGCATCTAAGTAATAAGGTTTTATAATGGCAAAGAAAAAAAACGTAGTTAGAAAAAAAATAGTAAGAAAAAATATTGCTGATGGTATAGTTCATATCGCAGCTACATTTAATAATACAGTTGTATCAGTAAGTGACAATGCTGGAAATGTTATTGCTTGGAGTAGTGCTGGAAGCTTAGGTTTCAAAGGTAGCAAAAAATCAACTCCTTTCGCGGCTCAACAAGCTGTTGAAGATGCTATGAAAAAAGCAATGGAACATGGTATCAAATATATTGGTATCAAAGTTCAAGGTCCTGGTAGTGGTAGAGATACTGCTGTGAAATCTGTAGGTTCAATTGAAGGTGTTAGTGTAAGATGGTTTAAAGATGTTACACCACTACCTCACAATGGTTGTAGACCTCCAAAAAGAAGAAGAGTGTAAGGAGTAGGATATGGCAAGATATAGAGGACCAGTAGAAAAAATAGAAAGAAGATTGAACGCTGATCTAGGCCTTAAAGGTGAGAGAAGATTAGCAGGTAAAAGTGCATTAGAAAAAAGACCATACCCTCCAGGACAACATGGTCAAAGAAGATCAAAAATTTCTGAGTATGGTTTACAATTAAAAGAAAAGCAAAAAGCTAAATATCTTTATGGAATTTCTGAAAAACAATTCGCTAGATATTTCAAAGAAGCTGCAAGAAGAACTGGTAATACTGGGGAAAACTTAATAGTTATGCTTGAGCAAAGACTTGATAATGTAGTTTATAGAATGGGCTTTGCAACAACAAGAAGATTTGCAAGACAATTAACAACACACGGACATATCTTAGTTGATGGTCAAAAAGTTGATATTCCTTCTTACACAGTAAGAGCAGGACAAAAAGTAGAGATTAGAGAAAAATCTAAAAATAATCCACAAGTAGTAAGAGCAATCGAGCTTACAAATCAAACTGGTATGGTTGATTGGGTTGATGTAGAAAAAGAAAAACTGTTTGGAATATTTACAAGATTACCACAAAGAGAAGAAGTTGTAATACCAGTAGAAGAGAGACTTGTAGTTGAGTTATATTCTAAGTAATAAGGACTAGAATATGAGAAAAATTACAGACACACCGTTTTTACCAACTGATGTTGAGATTGAAAGAGTAAGTGATAGAGTATCTAAAATTATAGCTAGTCCATTTGAAAGTGGATATGCTGTAACTTTAGCTCACCCTTTAAGAAGAATTTTGATGAGTAGTACAAAAGGTTTTTCACCAATAGCTGTAAGAATAGCTGGTGTTAAACATGAGTTTGACTCATTAAGAGGTATGCTTGAAGATGTTGCTGTATTTATTATAAATCTTAAAAATATTGGCTTTAAAGTAAAAGGCACAACAGAGTCTCAAATTGAAGTAGAGTACTCATTTGATGGTGCAAAAGAAATTAGAGCAATTGATTTAAATAATTCTTTTGTAGAAGTTGTTAATGAAGATACACATTTGGCTACAATTAATAGCGATTGTAATCTTTCATTTTCAATTATTTTACAAAGAGGTATTGGATATGTTCCAAGTGAAGAAATCAGAGATTTAGTTCCAGCTGATTATATTCCACTTGATGCATTTTTCTCTCCTGTAAAAAGAGTTATATATGATATAGAAAAGATGCTAGTTGAAGATAATCCTAACTATGAAAAAATAGTTTTTACTATCGAAACTGATGGTGAAATTTCTCCAGTTGATGCTTTCAAAGAAGCAGTGAGTGTAATGTATGCTCAAATGGGAGTTTTTAATAAAGTATTCGATTTAAGTGAAGTGTCTTTAAGTGATACAAACGAAGAGCCAGTTGAGATTAAATCATTGGTACAAAAAATTGAAGACTTAAATATGAGTGCAAGAAGTTTTAATAGTTTAGATAGATCTGGTATTAAATTTCTTGGTGAGTTAGTACTTATGAGCGAAGCTGAAGTGAAAAATATCAAAAACTTAGGTAAAAAATCTTATGATGAGATAAGTGAAAAACTAGAAAGCTTAGGTTTTCCAGTAGATTACACACTTCCAGAGACTATAGCATCAGCTTTAAGAAGAAAACTAGAGCAGTTAAAAGCGTAAATAATAAAGGACAAATATGAGACATAAGCATGGTTATAGAAAACTAAATCGTACTTCATCACACAGAAGTGCTTTGCTAAAAAACTTAGCAATTTCTTTGATAGAGCATGAAAAAATTGAAACTACAGTACCAAAAGCGAAAGAGCTTAAAAGTTATGTAGAAAGACTAGTTACAAAAGCTAGAACTGCTGATTTCAATTCACATAGAACAATTTTTGCTTCATTACAAAGTAAAGAAGCAACTAAAAAACTAATAAATGAAGTAGCACCTAGATATGTTGAAAGAAATGGTGGATACACATCTATCATTAAAACAAGAATCAGAAGAGGCGATGCTACACAAATGGCATTTATCTCTTTCGTATAATAACGAAAATTTAAAGTTTTAAAGGGTTGATATCTTTGGATATCAACCCTTTTTTTGTGCCATAAATAATGAATATATTATATACACTTGGATAAAAAAGGTAACCACTTCAAATGATAATGAATCAAATAAGTAATTTTGTATATTGTGATAGTTCTTTAGAAGATATGTTAATAGAATCCAAGTTTCTTCCAAATCAATATAAAGATTATCCTTTTTTAGTGATTGAAAACTTTTTAACAACTCAAGAAGCTCAAGATATTGTCAATGATATTAAAAATAGCTCTGATTATGAAAAAGCTATGGTAAAAACTAAGATACTAGATAGTGTAGTTAATCCTACAATAGTGCCATCAATACGAAAAACAAATATTTATAACCTTAATAATACACATGAAGAAATATATCAAAATAAATTTATTGATAATCAAAAATTAATTGAAGATTTTTTTTCATTATCACTAAATTTAGCGACTAAAACACAGGTTTTAGAATATACAAAAGGGTGTTTTTATATCAAACATAGTGACGATTCAAATGAAATTATTGATAGTAATAAAAAAACTGTTGGATTTGATTTGGTTGCACCTCAAAGAAAGATTACTACAGTTTTATTTGCTACTAATTATATGGATACAATATGTGATGAATATAGTTTTAGTGGGGGAGAATTAGTTTTTAATTATCTTTATGACAAAGATGGAAATAATATTATGCTCAAGCCAAAAGCTGGTGATATGCTCATCTTTCCTAGCAATCCATACTTTTCACATGAAGTCAAAATGGTAACTGATGGCTATAGACTTACAATTGTACAATGGCATAATGCAATATTTTAGCTTCAACTAACGCTTATAAAACCATTTTTTTAAGTTCAAATTGGATATAATCCAGAATTATTAAGACTCAGGAGCGTAAAAGTGGTTACACTAAAAGAGGCATTAAAATTTTCACAAGATGAACTAAAAAATCTAAAAGATGAGTTAACTGCTAAGATTCAATCACACAAAAACATAGGTGCGTATATAGAACAACTTACCAACAAAGAGTTATATACTCGAGGGTGTGGTGTGCCGATTGCTATAAAAGATAATATAAATATAAAAAACTTTCCAATGACTTGTAGTAGCTCTATTCTTCAAGGCTATATTGCCCCTTATGATGCAACAGTTATTAAAAATCTAGACAACAATGGTTTTAGTCCATTTGGTATTACAAATATGGATGAGTTTGCTATGGGAAGCTCAACTGAGAGTAGTTTTTATGGCAAAACTTTAAATCCAGTAAACTCTACAAGAGTTCCTGGTGGAAGTAGTGGTGGAAGTGCAGCAGCAGTAGCTGGTGGTCTTGCAATTGCGGCTTTGGGAACTGATACTGGTGGAAGTATAAGACAACCAGCAGCTTACTGTGGATGTGTTGGAATGAAGCCTACTTATGGAAGAGTTAGTAGATATGGTGTGAGTGCTTATAGCTCATCACTTGACCAAGTTGGACCAATTACTCAAAATGTAACTGATGCAGCGATTTTGTACGATGCTATAAGTGGTTATGATAGTATGGATTCTACAAGTGCAAATATTGACTACACACCAGTTTATCCAAATCTAAATAGTGATAAAAAACTCACAATTGCTGTAATTCAGAATTTTATTGATGAAGCAAGTGATGAGATAAAAGCTGGATTTGCAAAAACAATTGACGCTTTAAAAGAAGCAGGACATAAAATAGTATATGAAAATATGCTTGATACAAAAATGATAGTCTCATCTTATTATATTATAGCAACAGCAGAAGCTAGTGCAAACTTAGCAAGACTTGATGGTATAAGATATGGTAACAGAAAAGGTGATGGTGGTTTGAAAGATATATATCTCAAGACAAAATCCCAAGGCTTTGGAAGCGAAGTTCAAAGAAGAATTATGCTTGGGTCTTTTGTACTTAGTAGTGGTTACTATGACGCTTATTATATAAAAGCTCAAAAAGTAAGACATTTGATAAAAGATAACTATGATGCAATACTAAAAAATGCAGATTTGATACTTTCTCCAGTAGCACCTACAACTGCACCTAAGTTTGGAAGTTTCAAAACTCCTTTGGAGATGTATTTGAGTGATATTTACACAATTTCAGTAAATCTTGCAGGACTTCCTGCTATTAGTGTACCAGTTGGAAAAGATAGTGAAGGTATGCCTATAGGATTGCAATTAATTGGGAAATCTTATGATGAACAAACATTATTTGATGGTGCATTAAGCTTAGAAAAAATTATGAATTATAAAGGATAACAAATGAGAATAAGAAAAAAAGCATTAACCTTTGATGATGTACTATTGGTACCAGCGAAATCTGAAGTTTTACCAAAAGAAGTATGTCTAAAAACAAAATTAACTAAAAATATAGAATTAAATGTTCCATTTGTAAGTGCTGCAATGGATACTGTTACGGAATATCGTGCAGCTGTTGCAATGGCAAGACTTGGTGGGATTGGGATTATTCATAAAAATATGGATATAGCTTCTCAAGTATTACAAGTAAAAAAAGTGAAAAAAAGTGAAAGTGGAATTATAATAGACCCGGTATCGATTCATCCAGATCAAACACTTCAAGATGCACAAAATCTAATGAATGAATATAAAATTTCAGGTGTTCCTGTGATTGATAATGAAAATAATCTATTGGGAATACTAACAAACAGAGATATGAGATTTGTAAAAGATTTTACATTAACAGCTCGTGATACAATGACTAAAATGCCTTTAATTACTGCAAAAAGTGGAACAACACTTGAAGCTGCAGCAGAAGTTATGCATAAAAATAAAATAGAGAAATTACCTATAGTTGATGATAATAACAAACTAAAAGGTTTGATCACAATAAAAGATATTAATAAAAAAATAGAACACCCAAATGCAAACAAAGATAGTTTTGGAAGATTAAGAGTTGGAGCTGCTATTGGAGTAGGGCAACTAGATCGTGCTAAAGCATTGGTTGATGCGGGGGTAGATGTACTTGTACTTGATTCGGCTCATGGACATAGTCGTGGTATTCTTGATACTGTTACAAAAATCAAACAAGAACTTGATATTGATGTAATTGCTGGAAATGTGGCTACTGCAGAGGCTACTATAGACTTAATCAAAGCTGGTGCTGATGGTGTTAAAGTAGGAATTGGACCTGGGTCTATTTGTACTACTAGAATTGTAGCTGGTGTTGGTGTTCCTCAAATTAGTGCAATTGATGAGTGTGCTGAAGCTGCAAAAGCTTATGGTGTTCCTATAATAGCTGATGGTGGTATCAAATATAGTGGAGATGTTGCAAAAGCACTAGCAGTAGGTGCTAGTTGTGTAATGATGGGAAGTGCTTTAGCTGGTACTGATGAAAGTCCAGGAGAAGTGATACTAGCTCATGGAAGAAAATTCAAAACTTACCGTGGTATGGGAAGTATTGGAGCTATGACAAAAGGAAGCACTGATAGATATTTTCAAGAAGGAACAGCAGCTGATAAGCTAGTACCTGAAGGAATAGAAGGAATGGTTCCATATCGTGGACATATCAAAGATATAGTTCATCAGTTTATTGGAGGATTACGCTCTTCTATGGGTTATCTAGGAAGCAAAGATATCCCAACATTCCAAGCAAATGCAGAGTTTGTAGAGATTACTAGTGCAGGTCTTAAAGAGAGTCATGTACACGATGTAACTATTACAAACGAAGCACCGAATTACCATATTTGAGAGACTGAGAGACTGAGAGACTGAGAGACTGAGAGACTGAGAGACTGAGAGACTGAGAGACTGAGAGACTGAGAGACTGAGAGACTGAGAGACTGAGAGACTGAGAGACTGAATAATTTTCTTGCTTAGTTTCTAAGTTTCTTAGTCTCTTAGTTTCTTTTTAAAAAAAGAGGCTGATAAGTTTGAAGATAGAGACAAAAAAAGCTAGATTTACCAATCCATTATATCTTGAGAGTGGGCGTATATTAGAGCCATATGAAATAATGTACGAAACTTATGGGGAGTTGAATGAGGATAAAAGTAATGTTATCCTCATCACTCACGCACTAAGTGGTAACCATCATTGTGCTGGAAGATATGCAAATGAAGCAAAGCCAGGGTGGTGGGATAACTTTATAGGACCTAATAAACCAATAGATACTAATAAATATTTTGTAATATGTACAAACAATCTTGGAAGTTGTTTTGGTAGTACTGGGCCTATGAGTGCAAATTATCCAAGCGACAAACCATATAGATATAAATTCCCAGTTCTAACGATTAGCGATATTGTAAAAGCTCAAAAAATACTTCTTGATTCTTTGGGCATTTATCATGTAAAAGCTATTATTGGTGGAAGTATGGGTGGCATGCAAGCTCTTTGTTATGCTATTGAATATCCTAGATTTGCAGATATTATTATCCCTATGGCAACAACAGCATATACAAGACCTTGGGCAATTGCATTTAACAAAATCACAATAGAAGCTATCAAAAATGACCAAGATTTCAAAAATGGTGACTACGAACCAGAAGATATAAAAGCAAATGGACTAGCAGGGCTTGCTCTTGGAAGAATGGCTGGTCATATATCTTATTTAGCACCTGCTTCTATGGAAGAAAAGTTTGGAAGAAATTATGTTCAAACAGATGGACTTTATGAACTTTTTGGAAGATTTGAGGTGGAGAGATATTTGGAGTATAATGGCTATAGTTTCCCACAAAGATTTGATCCTCTTAGTTATTTATATATTGTAAAAACTATTAATATCTTTGATGCTACAAGAAATTATGATAGTTTAGAAGATGCACTGAGTAGAATCAAATCGAAACTACATTTACTCTCTTTTAGTGGTGATATGCTATTTTTCCCTAGTGAAATGGAAGAAATTTATACAACTATGTGCAAAATAGGTAAAGGTGATATTTGTAGTTATAAAATGGTTGATAGCGATTATGGGCATGACGCATTTTTGACAGAAGTTGAAAAATTTGCAGATTATATTGTGGATATATTGGAAGGCAAAAATGAAAAATAGTGAAAATGAGAAAATTGTTTCTTTTGAAGAGAAAATAGAAAAATCTAAAGAGTTATTAAAAGAATTAACAAATCCAGACCTTCCTTTGACAAAAAGTGTTGAGATTTATAAACTAGGACTTCAAGAACTTCAAGAAGCTTCAAAAATGATAGAACAAGCTAAATTAGAGTTTGAGGTACTTAATAAAGAGTAATTTTGAATATAACTATCCACAAAAAAAAGATAAAAAATAGCTATATTAGAATACTTCCTACTTGTGAAGTGAGAATCAGCGTACCAAAATATGTAACACAAAATTATATCAATACCCTCATAGAAGAAAGAAGAGAGTGGATAGAACAAAAACTAGATTTCATATCTAAAAAAATGCCACAAAAAATATCAACTTTAGATAGTGGTGAAGAACTACTGTATCTTGGTCAAAAATATACACTTGAAGTTATAGCAGATAAAAAAAATTTTGTCTTATTTGATAAAAATATACAGTTATTTATAAAAAGTGATGACTTTGAATTAAAAAAGAAGATTATTGATAAATTTTATTTAGAAGAATCAAAAAAATTATTATATAATTTGGTAAATAAATATCAAAAAATTGTAAATCAAAATGTAAATTATGTTAGAATAAGAAAGATGTCTTCAAGATGGGGAAGTTGTAATTGCACAAGAAAAAATATAAATCTCAACAGTGAGCTTATAAAAAAGCCAATAGAGTTTGTTGAGTATGTAGTTTTACATGAACTTGCACATTTGAGTCATCCAAATCATAGTAAGGACTTTTATGAGTATATTACTAAATTTATGCCAGATTGGAAGCAAAGATGCAAATTATAAATGAAGAATATAATAAGTTTTTTCATAGACAAATCCAGCTTTTCGGTGAAGAAACACAAAAATCTTTACTAAATAAAAAAGTTTTAATAATAGGTTGTGGCGGACTTGGATGTAGTTTAGGTATTGCACTTGGAAGTAGTGGAATAGGGCAGATAGATTTGGTTGATTTTGATGAAGTAAGCTTACACAATATCCATAGACAAATAGCTTTTCAAACGACAGATGTTGGAAGAAAAAAATGTGAAATCTTAAAAGAGCTAATACTGTCAAGAAACCCGTATGTAAGTGTAAATTCTCATGACTGTGACTTTGATACTTTCATTACTACAAACTACAAACTACAAACTACAAACTACGATTTAATCATAGATGCCACTGATAACCTTCCAACTCGTGCCAAAATTGATAATTTTGCTAAAAGTATTAATACTCCATGGCTTTATGGAAGTGTTGAAGAGTTTCATGGTCATGTTTGTTTATTCAAAGATATATCATTTGATAGCATATTTCAAATTTCTAATAAAACTCCAGAAGGAATAGCTGCACCAATAGTTATGCAAATAGCATCATTACAGGCGAATATTGCTTTAAGATATTTATGTGGGTTTTCTGTAGTGAGTGATAAATTATATTATTGTTATTTTGATTCAGATGGTGATTTTTCAATACAAAAATTTAGTTTGTGAGGACTTATGAAATATATTAAAATTATATTATTGAATTTAACTTTAGTTATAACCTTAAGTGGTTGTGTGGCAGAACTTATGCTTGCAGGAACTGCAGTTTCAGTTGCTGCAACTGCTCAAGAGGTGGAAGAAGACCATAAAGGAAATATATGGGACTATGTTACAGATAAATATAACTCTTTAAAATCTTATGTGGAAAGAAAGGTTAATTAGCTTTATCTTCAATGATTCTTAAGTGCTTATTTGGTATAATCACAAAATTTGTAAACAAAATTATGAGGAATTATATATGCCAAAAAGAGAAGATATTAAGTCAATTTTACTTATCGGTTCAGGTCCTATTATCATAGGTCAAGCATGTGAGTTTGATTATAGTGGTACTCAAGCTACAAAAACTTTAAAAGAGCTTGGATATAGGGTAGTGTTAATCAATTCAAATCCAGCTACTATTATGACAGATCCGGAATTCGCTGACAAAACTTATATCGAACCAATTACTGAAGATGTTGTTGCTAAAATTATAAAACAAGAAAATATTGATGCAATCTTGCCTACAATGGGTGGACAAACTGCACTTAATGTGGCGACATCAATGTATGATAAAGGTATGCTAGAAGGAATTCAATTCTTAGGGGCTAATCCTCAAGCTATCAAAAAGGGTGAAGATAGACATCTTTTCAATGAAGCTATGAAAAAGATAGGTATGGATTTACCTAAAAGTGCAAATGCTTATAACTTAGAAGAAGCTATGAAAGTAGCAAAAGAGTTTGGTTTTCCTTTGATAAGTAGAGCTTCTTTTACCCTTGCTGGTGGAGGAAGTGGTGTAGCTTATAATATGGAAGAATTCAAATCTTTAGCTGAGGCTGGACTTGAAGCATCACCAATAAATGAAATAGAAATTATGGAATCTATGCTTGGTTGGAAAGAATACGAAATGGAAGTTATCAGAGATAAAAATGATAACTGTATCATAGTTTGTTCTATTGAAAACCTTGACCCAATGGGTGTGCATACAGGTGATAGTATTACAATAGCTCCTGCTCTTACTCTTACAGACAAAGAATATCAACATATGAGAAATGCATCTTTTGCAATTTTGAGAGAAATTGGAGTTGATACTGGTGGAAGTAATGTTCAGTTCTCAATTGACCCAAAAACAGGAAGAATGATAGTAATTGAGATGAATCCAAGGGTAAGTAGAAGTTCTGCTCTTGCATCTAAAGCTACAGGATATCCTATAGCTAAAGTTGCTACGCTTTTAGCAGTTGGATTTACACTAGATGAAATTACAAATGACATCACTGGAACTGCTGCATCATTTGAGCCAGTTATTGACTATGTGGTTACTAAAATACCAAGATTTACTTTTGAAAAATTCCCAAAAGCAAATAGTACTTTAACAACATCTATGAAATCAGTTGGTGAAGTTATGGCAATGGGTAGAACTTTTAAAGAATCTATGCAAAAAGCTCTTTGTTCACTTGAAACAGGGCTAAGTGGATTTGATGAAATTGGTGGTGATTTAGAATTTGTAAAAGCTGAAATCAGAAGACCAAATGAAGATAGAATAAGATATTTAATGCAAGGTATGAGACTAGGTCTAACTAATCAAGATATATTTGATTTGAGCAAAATTGACCCTTGGTTTATATCTCAATTTAGAGGTATTTATAATCTTGAACAAGAAGTTTTGAATGTTAAATTAGAGACATTAAAAAATGAGAAAATGTTAAGAATCTTAAAATCAGCTGGTTTTAGTGATAAAAGACTTTCAAATCTTATTGGATGTAGTGAGAATGATGTTTATAATGCAAGAAAATCTTTAGGAATTAATTTTGAATATAATGAAGTAGATACTTGTAGTGCTGAGTTTAAAGCTCTTACTCCATATTTGTATTCAACTACAAATGTTACACCATTGCCTCAAATTCCAAAAACAAAAACTAGACCAAAAGTTATGATACTAGGTGGTGGACCAAATAGAATAGGGCAAGGTATAGAGTTTGATTATTGTTGTGTTCATGCTTCGTTTGCATTAGCTGAAATGAATGTTGAGACAATCATGTACAATTGTAACCCTGAAACTGTAAGTACAGACTATGATACAAGTGATATATTATATTTTGAACCAATAGATTTTGAACATGTAAGAAGTGTAATAGAAGTAGAACAACCAGATGGTATAATTGTTCACTTTGGTGGTCAAACTCCACTAAAACTTGCAAAAGGTCTTGATGCGATAGGGGCTAAAATCATAGGAACTCCAGCTCGTGTGATAGAACTTGCTGAAGATAGAAAGTTGTTCTCAGCTTTTGTAGATAAATTAGGACTTTTACAGCCTGAAAATGGAACTGCCGTAAATAAAGAAGAAGCTATAGCAATAGCTACAAAAATTGGTTATCCAGTACTTGTAAGACCTTCATTTGTTCTTGGTGGTAGAGCTATGAGAATAGTTTATAATGAAGACGAACTAAAACAATATATGGATGAAGCAGTATCAGTTTCAAATGATTCTCCAGTTTTGGTTGATAAATTCTTAGATCGTGCTATAGAGCTTGATGTAGATTGTATATGTGATGGCAAAGAAGTTTATATTGGTGGAATTATGCAACATATCGAAGAAGCAGGTATTCACTCAGGAGATAGTGCTTGTTCACTTCCTCCTGTATCAATCCCAGCAGCACTTATAGAAGAACTAGAGACAAAAACTAAAGATATGGCATTAAATTTGGGTGTAATAGGACTTATGAATGTACAGTATGCTATCCACAAAGGGAAAATTTATCTAATAGAGGTAAATCCAAGAGCATCAAGAACAGTTCCATTTGTGAGTAAAGCTACTGGTATGCCACTAGCAAAAGTTGCTACAAGAGTTATGTGGGGAGAGAGTTTAAGAGATGCTTTAAAAGTGTATGATAAAAATATAGTAACAGAATCTAATAATGTACTAAAACCAAAATTAAAATCTCATGTTGCTGTAAAAGAAGCTGTATTTCCATTTAATAAACTTACAGGAGCTGACTTGCTTCTTGGACCTGAGATGAAAAGTACAGGTGAGGTTATGGGAATTAGTTGTAGTTTTGCTATGGCGTTTGCAAAGTCTCAAAGTGCAGCTAAAAACTTCTTACCAGTAAAAGGTGGAAAAGTATTTATTTCGTTGGCTGATTTAGATAAAGAATTTGCTCCAGAAATAGCTCGTGGACTTATAGAAGAAGGTTTTTCTATAGTAGCGACTGGGGGCACATATAATACTTTAGTTGCTTCTGGAATAGAGTGTGAGCAAGTATTAAAAATAAGTGAAGGAAGACCAAATATTACAGATCACTTAACAAATGGTGAAATTGTAATGGCTATAAACACAAGTGATAATAAAGCTCTTACCAAAAATGATGGTATAGAAATAAGAAAAACAGTTCTTAGAATGAATGTTCCTTATTTTACAACAGTTGCAGGGGCTAAAGCATCGGTAGAAGCAATTAAAGCTCTTAGAAGTAAAGATGGAATTAGTGTTAAATCTATTCAAGAGTTTTTGGCAGAATAAATTAGTAAATAGGTGGTAGTGGATAGTGGATAGTGAAATACAAAAAGACTTAAAACTTAACACTTATCACTCATCACTATTTCTTGTTCAAACCGACACAACAGTAGGGTTCTTATCCAATGATTTGGATAGGCTCTACTCTTCAAAACAAAGAGATAAATCAAAAAAAATACTTCAAGAAGTTGATAGCTTTCATACTCTCAAAACTCTTGCAAGAGTCCCTTCAAAATATAAAAAACTTGTAAGAAATAGCATCAAAACTACATTTATATATCCCAATGGCAACTCATTTAGAGTGGTAGATAAAAATTCATCTCATCATAACTTTATCTCAAAATTTAAAACAATGTATTCTACAAGTGCAAATATAAGTGGTAGTACATTTAATGAAGAATTTGCAAGGGGTAAAGCTGATATAATCGTAGAAGATAGTTTTAATTATTTAGAGCCATCAAAAATATATAAGATATCTAATTACAAAAAATTAAGGATAAGATAATGATAGCAAAGATAGGAATTATTACTGTAAGTGACCGTGCAAGTGCTGGAATATATGAAGATATCTCTGGAAAAGCTATTATTGAAGTTTTAGATTCATATCTTATTTCTCCTTGGGTGAGTGATTATAGGGTGATACCTGATGAAAAGAATTTGATAGAAGAAACACTCATAGATATGATAGATAATCAAAAATGCTCACTAGTAGTAACAACAGGCGGAACAGGACCTGCATTGCGTGATGTGACTCCTGAAGCCACTGAAGCTGTCTGTGATAGGATGATGCCAGGTTTTGGTGAGCTTATGAGACAAGTGAGTCTTAAATATGTACCAACAGCTATTTTATCTCGTCAAACAGCAGGACTAAGAGGAAGCTCTTTGATAATAAATCTTCCAGGCAAACCAAAATCAATCAAAGAGTGTCTTGATGCAGTATTTCCAGCAGTTCCGTATTGTATTGATTTGATGAATGGGCCATTTTTAGAAGTAAATGAAAAAATAATAAAAGCTTTTCGTCCAAAATAGGGCTGTTTATAAGTTGTATTCTTGTAGAATAACAAAAATACTTCTTATATGGATTTTGTATGAATCATGATAGTTTTAATATTAATAAAGATCTTCTCTCCAAAGCAGTAATCCTTTATGTGGAAGATGAAGACTTAGCAAGACAAGAGACAAGTGAGCTTTTACAGGTTTTTTTTGATAAAGTTTTTATTGCTACTAATGGTCAAGAAGCTTTTGAAATCTTTAAAACAAATTCCGATAAAATAGATGTGGTATTAACTGATATTAATATGCCTATTATGAATGGTGTTGATTTAATATCGAATATTAGAGAAACAAATTGGGATATACCAATACTAGTAAATACAGGATTTGATGACTCTAAAACAATTCTAAAAGTAATCAAGCTAAATATTGCAAATTATATTTTAAAACCTATTCAAATCAATACAACATTAAAAATAATTTCTCGGATTTTAGAAGAAAGTGATAAAACAAAAGAAATTATAAGACAAAGAAATGAATTAAATCAGATAATGTCTATTTTGGATTCTCAGAATTTAATATGCGAATATGATATAAATGGTAATATAACATATGCTAATGATATTTTTTGTTTGATTAGTGAATATAAATTACATGAGGTATTAGGTAAGAGATTTGATTATTTAAGACATCAGCATATTAATCAATCAATTTATGATAAAATATGGACTAGTTTACAAAATGGTCAAACATTTAGTGGCAGATTAAAAAAGATAACAAAAAACAAAAAACCTTTTTATGTACACTCTACAATATTCCCAATTTTTGATAAAGATAAAAAAATATTTAAATTCAGATCTTTTTGTTCACTTCGTACTGAAGATGAAGAAGAAAAGAATTCTATGAAAAAGCAAATTATATCATTAAAAAGTGATTTTTTTAAAAAACAATTACATAATAAAGAATTAAAATCTCAAACAACGATAGATCAAGGTACACTAGATTATAAAACTGAATTGGAAATTATTTCATTAGAGCAGAAGATAGAAGAGTATAGAATAGAAAATGAATATCTACATCAAAAACTAGATGCTTTACAAATAAGAGTTGAAGAATATCAATATCAATTGTTTAATAAAAAATCAATAGAAACAAGTAGTGACATTAAATAGGATATAATATAGGAAACACTAAAATTAGATAAGTTCTATATTAAGGAAGAGTAATGTTAAATAAATTTGAAAAAGAAGTTATTGCAAACTTCCATCAAGAAATCAGTACTTTAGAACAACTAAAATATTTTATAGATTTTATAAGACCTTCCAAAAACCAAACATCCATAGATTCTATTGAAAAAATCAATTTTTTAATAGAGTATATTCAATCAAATAATGATTTTTCTACACAAATAACAGTTGGTTTTAATAAATGGGTTATAAAATCAAGAATTTCTACCAATATTTCAACTATTGGTATTTTATCAAAAGATGGATTTAGACAAGAAACAGGTAATAGGTTTTATAATAAATTTTTCCCAAGTCCACCAAAAGATGGAGATTTTAAATATTTGTTTTCTCAAGTATTTCAAGAAAAAGATGAATTGTGGATTAATGAGATAGCAAGTGATATATGGGTTAGATTATTTGGTGTTTTATTTAAGAATGATGAGTATAGCCAAAAAAGCAAGAATCATCTTTTTGATGAATTGTTGTATTCCATAGAAATACTCTCTATTTGGATTGCTTCAGAAGAATTTGATGAAAATTTCATCAGACTTGATAACTCTTTGCTTGATAAAGATTCAGCATTTATTGCACTTCAAAGAGATATTGTAAATTTTGTAAGAACAGCTCAAAGTGAAGTCATAAGTATTGAAAATAGTGATTTAGATTTTCAACATATTCATGTACTCATAGATCAATGTAAAGAATTAGTATTGTCATTAAAGAAAAAGTCAGTAAATCTTGGTATTTCTGTAACTTTAACTTACGAATTTGAAAGGCTAGAGCAAATTATCGAAAGACTTGAAGATTTGCTTGAACTTATCAAAATATTTGATTCACAAGAGTGTTATATATCTTTAGTAGAGCTTTTTAAAAAAGCTGTTGAAAAAAATAGTACAAGAAACTCAATATCAGAAATTTGGAATAAAAATATTAAGATTTTAGCAAGAAGTATTACTAATAATGCTAGTGAACATGGTGAACATTATGTTACTAGTAATAAATCTGAATATATTAAAATGCTTCTTAGTGCAAGTGGAGCTGGTATTGCTATAGCGTTTATGGCTTTGGTTAAGATTTATATTGTAAAGCTAGATTTATCTATGTTTCTAGAGACGATTTTGATTAGCTTAGATTATGGGATTGGATTTGTTATTATCCATTTATTAGGCTTTACAGTAGCTACAAAACAACCTGCAATGACAGCTTCTACATTTGCAAATGCCGTAGAGAAAGGTTCTGGAAATAAAGCTAATCAGGCTAAGTTGGTAGAGCTTATGATACAAGTAAGTAGGTCTCAATTTGCTGCAGTTGTTGGTAATGTGACTTGGGCTTTGGGGATTGCATTTTTAATAGGGTATTTTTATATATCAAACAATACAACATTGATGAGTGTAGAAGAAGCTCAATATCATCTTGGTAGTTTTGATCCTTACCCATCACTTTTGTATGCTGCAATTGCAGGTATTTGGCTTTTTTGTTCTGGTTTGATAGCAGGATATTATGATAATAGAGCTAATTACCTTGATTTAAGAAATAGATATTTACATCATCCATGGTTAAAGAAAATCACTTCAAAAAATATTAGAGTAAAGATTTCTGATTATTTACACGATAATCATGGTGCATTAGCTGGGAATTTTTTACTTGGAGTATTGTTAGGGTTTACACCATTTTTGGGATATATTTTTGAATTACCGCTTGATGTAAGGCATGTTACTTTATCTACAGCTTATTTGGGACTTAGTTCTTCTCATATTAGTATAGGAATAGTTGAGTTTATTACAGTTTTGTGTTTCATCTTAATGATAGGGTTTATTAATCTAAGTGTTAGTTTTATTTTAGCTTTAAAAGTGGCTCTTAAATCAAGAGATGCTTATTTTGGTAGTGTAGTGAGTTTTATAAGACT